>Magnolia_p2__coassemble_3650_pt1 | contig 6071 bp, 8 predicted proteins | sample Magnolia_p2__metabat2_low_PE_028 | metagenome-assembled genome bin Magnolia_p2 | reverse complement strand
CCATAATAACAATTCCAGTGGCTATCTCTGTTAAAAATTCTGATGACCCATTAAAACATAATGCTCCAATAGCTTTAAAATCAAATTTTGTAAATTTAAACTTTAGTTTTTTAGCTCTAAAAACTAAATACCAGCCAAGTGAAAAAGCTGTTCCAAGTTGTGCCATTCCAGTTGCAAGAGCTGCTCCACCAATTCCCCAATGGAAATGAACTATAAATATATAATCAAGAACAATATTTACAACAGCTCCTGTCAAATTACATATCATTGAATAAGATGGATTTCCATCTATTCTAATAAATACTTCAAACCCATAAGCTAAAAGATAAAAGATTGTAAAAAACGAAATGATAAAAAGATAAGTTTGTGCAGATCCAATTACAACTTCATTAGCTCCCAATATTTTAACCATTTGTTTTGAAAAAAATATTCCAAGAAAACTAAGTATTCCACCAAGAACTAAAAATAATTGTGCAGAAAGACTGTATATTCTATTTGCCTCTTTTGAATCTCCTTCTCCAAGACGTATAGCAATAATAGTTCCTCCACCTACAGCTATCATTATTCCAAGGGCAAAAGAGATATTTACATAAGGCATTACAATATTTACTGCTGCTATCTCCTTTGCTCCTAGATATTTTCCTATAAAAATACCATCAACTATTGTGTAAAGTGAGTATATCCACATCGTACATATAGACGGGATACCATATTTTAATATAATTTTCGTAAGACTGTCTTTACCTAAATCTAATTTTGCCATATATATCATTCTCCTTTTTTTATTTTTATTTTAAGAATGATATTTCGCTAAGTTTCTCTGTCTCTGAAAAGGAGTGTCCATAGTGATATTTTTTGCGAACTCTCTAGTTTCATAATATCGACCTCCTTATGTAGATATTATAAACCTTAGAATAGTTCTAGAGTCAATAGAGAAATTAAAAAATACTGCTGTAAATTTATAAAAATACAACAGTATTATTTTAATTTTTATTTTTTTATACTTTTTATAAGTCTTGCGATATTTTCAGATGTTTTTTCTAAATTTTCCTTTCCTTGAGAAAGAGCCTCTTCTAAAGTTTCAACTCTCGGAAGTATTGGAAAAATAGCATTAAATCCATAATCATATAAAATATCAACATCTTTCCCAACATTTCCAGCTAGTGCAATTACAGGAATATTATATTTTTTAGCAACTTTTGCCACACCATAAGGAGTTTTTCCAAATCTAGTTTGACTGTCTATACTTCCCTCTCCAGTTATTACCAAATCTGCCCCTTGGATTTTTTCTTCAAGTTTGCTATATTCTATTACAATATCTATTCCTTTTTTTAATTCTGCTGATAAAAATCCCATTAACCCTCCGCCAAGACCACCAGCAGCACCAGAGCCAGAAATAGTTTCTATATCAACTCCCAAATCTTTTTTTATAATTTTAGCAAAATACTTTAAATTGTTATCAAGAATTTTTAACATTTCTGGAGTTCCGCCCTTTTGTTTTCCAAAAATATATGAGGCTCCTCTTTCTCCTGTTAATGGATTATCAACATCACAAGCCACTATAATTTTTACTTTTTTTAATCTCTCATCTAGATTTGACAGATCAATTTTATGAAGTTTTGATAGCTCTCCACCACCAAAACCAATCTCTTTTCCATCTTTATCCAACAACTTTCCACCAAGAGCTTGAATCATACCAGCACCACCATCATTAGTGGCACTTCCACCAATTCCTATTAAAATAGTTTCAATATTTTTATCTAGTGCTGATTTTATAAGTTCTCCTGTTCCATAAGTTGTAGTTATCATTGGATTTCTTTTTTCTTTTGATATTAATTCTAATCCACTAGCTTGAGCCATTTCAATAATAGCTGTTTTTCCATCTCCAAGTATTCCAAATTTTGAAACTATTTTTTCTCCACAAGGGTTAGTAGTATCACAAAAATATATTTTTCCCTCAGTGGCATCAACTAAAGATTCTGTTGTTCCCTCTCCGCCATCTGCCATAGGAACTAAAATATATTCGCTCTCTTTAAATATTTTCTCAAAACCTTTTTGTATTGCAATACAAGCCTCTTTTGCACTGATACATTCTTTAAAAGAGTCAGGTGCTATAACTATTTTCATTCTTCCAACTCCTTTTAAATTTCTAACTTCCCTAATCTTTTTCTATCTTTCCAATCAGGCATAAATCTTGCCACATAATTATAAAAATTTTTACTGTGGTTTGGGTGTTCTAAATGAGCTATCTCGTGCAAGATAACATACTCTACAAATCTTCTATCTTGTTTTAAAAGTTCACTATTTAGATTTATATTTTTCTTTCCTACCTCACAAGAACCCCAATTTCTTTTTAAAGTTTTTATTGTAAGTTTATTTATAGATTTATTGGTTATTAAAAGCCATTTTTCCGACATCTCTTTTAGAATAATTTTTCCTTGCTCCCTATACCAATAATCTATTATTTTCTTTTTATAATCTCTATCATCTATCCTAGAAGTAAAAAGATATAATCTATCATCTTTAAATAAAACGTTGTCTTTTTGACTCTCTACCACTTCTAGCAAAAATTTTTTATCAAAAATATTTAGAATATCTCCATTGATATATTTTATTTTTTCATCAGACATATTTTTTAATTTTTTTATATTTTCAAGTATCCAATCTTTTCTTATTACTAAAAGTTTTTCAACATACTCATAAGACACATACCAAGGTATAGAAATTGCAAGAATTCCATCGTCTTTTATTTTAAATATGATATTTTTTATTCTTTTTCTTTTAACTTCTATAGATATATTTTCTAATTCTTTAGGCAGTTTTAACATTATCTATTTTTTAAATTTAGAAGTTCATAGATTTTTACTAGATAGAAAGTTTTGAAATCATTTGATTTTTCCAAAACTTCATCAAAATCTAGCCATCTTCCTTCTAATTCTTCTCCCTCATCTAAATGTAAAGATTTTTGCTTAGCTCCATCTTTTAATTTTAATATATAAAGGCTTAATTTCTCCTCAGTATATCCTGGAGAGATTGCAAGAGGTTTTTTCTCTGTGTAAATTATATCGTAATCCTCTTTATTATATCCCCCTTCCTCTGATACCTCTCTATAAAGGGCGTCCATATCTATTTCTCCCTCATCTATAAGCCCTGCTATAACTTCTATTGAGTTTCCATTTATTCCTGGTCTAAATTGCTCTACAAAGTATCCTTTTTTCCCATCAGCAGAAACTAAAAGAGCTGCAATCGCACTTTGTTTTTCTAAATATTCTAATGTCATTCCATTTTGTGGATGTTTCATTTTTCTTGGTTTTAAAAATACGAATTCTTCCATATCCTATCTACTCCTTTAATACAAATTTTCAACATCTAAGTTAACTTTATAAATAACATCTTTTCTTTCAATAATAACTTGAACTTTTTTAGAAATCTCTTGATTTTCTCTCAGTTTTTCCAAAAATTCTTTAGATGGATTAATAGCTATTGGATTTCCAACAGATTTTAACATTGAATAATCTCCACTTGTATCTCCATAAGCATAACTTTTTTCTAAATCCAAATTATATTTTTCACAAAATCTATTAAGAGATTTTATCTTATTTCTTGAATCCCACATTGGCGAGATTTCTCCAGAAAATCTTCCATCTTTTGTATGATAAATAGATCCTTGATAATCATCAGCACCACATTTATTTGCCATTCTTTTTACCAAGAAATCTGGACTTCCAGAGATAAATATCACTTTATGTCCTTGTTCTTTGTGCCATTTTATTCTCTCTCTAGTGTATCTATACACTCTATTCCCACTTAGATTTAAAACTTGGTCTGAAACAAAGTCATTATCTTTTTCGGATATTCCTATCATTGCATTTACATAACTTTCAGTCAAAGAAAGAAGATATTTATCGTAATCACCCTTTCTCTCATTCCAAAGTTTAAATGTTTCTTTTACTTTTTCCTCATAAGCTAATGGATCTATCAATTCATATTTTATCATTTTCTTAAAATGTTCTGTCAGAAGAGAATTTCTATAAATTGTTCCGTCAATATCAAAAAATGCTCCAATCATATTTCACTCTCCTTTTTACTAATTTTTTCTCTATTTCATCTATCATTCTACCATATCCCCCTATAATAATAAAGTTTTTTTGCCTTTTTATAATTTTTTTGATAAATTTTATTTTTTACTCTTCTATTTTTGTTAAAAATATGGTATTATTTAATAAAAAAAGAACTTTTTGAAATGTTCTAAAATTATATTTTAACAGGGGGAAATTATATATGATGAAAAAAAAGGATTTCGTAGCACTTTATCAGGAGTTAGGTAACATTGAAAGCTTTACAGCAGCTTCTCAACAAGTTGAACTATTTATGGAAGCCGTTAGAGTTGCTATGGAAAAAGATGATTTAGTAATCTTAAGAAAATTTGGAAACTTTGAAAAAAGAATATTAAAAGGAAGAGTTGGAAGAAATCCAAAAACTGGGGACACTTTAATGACTGAAACAAAATATAGAGTAAACTTTAAACCTGCATCTACTTTTAATAAAAGAATTGATGACTATACAAAAGCTTTAGAAGCTGCTCCTAAAAAAAGAAAATCTTGTAAAAAAGCAAAATAATTAATTTTTTAAGAGATTATTAAAAATTTTTTTAATAGTCTCTTTTTTATTTTTTGATAATTCCTTACTTTACTTGACACTTTCCGTTGTTTAGAGTAATATATTATTATAATATTTATTTTTACGAGGTAAACATATGACAGATGAAATAAAAGAATTAGAGGATAAAAAAATTTTAGAAGAACTAGCTGATTACTACTTAGAAAAATATCTTGAAGCTTTTAAGGAGTTAGCATAATGATAAAATTAACAAATGAAGATATAAAAATTTTACATAAAAAAATTATTGATAAAACTGGAGGTATTCAAGGAATTCGTGATGAGGCTTTACTTGACTCTGCTATAAATTCCCCTTTTATAAGCTTTGGTGGAGAAGATTTATATAAATCTCTTGATGAAAAAGCCACTCAACTTTGTAATAGCCTTATTAGAAACCACCCTTTTCTTGACGGAAATAAGAGAATAGGGATACTTGCTATGTTAGTTTTCTTGCATCTAAATAGAAAAAAATCAGATATAACTAATGAGGAGATTGTAAATCTTGGATTAAATATAGCTAAAGGAAATGAAAAATAATTAAAAGGAGGACTAATGAGTTCAGAATATTTATATAAAAATATAGAGTTTAATATCAATATTGCCAAAGATATTATTCCTGTTATTTTGCTTAAAAATTCTACTTTAAAAAGAGAAAAAATAATTGAAAGTGTTTATCTTTATCATATTTTAAATGGTGGATTAAAAAGTGAAGGGAATGAAAAATATAGTATCATAAATGCTCTTACTGAGTTAAAGGAAAAAGGTGTCGTTGAACAACCTAATCTTGGATATTATAAGTTAACAGAAACTTACCAAAACAAAATAAAACTTGGAGAAGATAATCTGATCAAACTTCCATTTGATAAAAAAGTATCTAAAGATATTGAAGTAAATGTTGAAGATTTAGAGACAGAACTTAAAAATCTTTCTTTTGAGCTTTTAAAAGCTTTGCCTTTAGATGATAGAAAATTTCTTTATAAAAATATTTTAGAAAAATTTGAGCTAAAAGCTTATCAAGAAAACAGCTATGAAAATAAAAAACATATTATTGAAAAAATTAAATTACTTTTAGAAACTCTTTAAAAAAATTATTAGTAACTATTTAGAAACTAGGTAACACATGTGTTACTTAGTTTTTTATTTAAAATATATTAAAAAATTTTACATATTTTTCTCTTAAAACTTTTCATTTTATTCCTATAAATGTATCTAAAATTCCTATATTTTAAAAAAATAAAGAGTTGACTTGAAAATTTAATATCTCAAATCAACTCCACTATATAATATAAATAAATATGTTTTAATATCTATCTTACTTCTGTCTTAAAAATATCACATCACTTTTATATATAAAATAATTTTTTCTATTCTTAAATAAAAAATCAACTTTATAATTCTCTTCCCATTAAAAA
>Magnolia_p2__coassemble_2834_pt1 | contig 7876 bp, 5 predicted proteins | sample Magnolia_p2__metabat2_low_PE_028 | metagenome-assembled genome bin Magnolia_p2 | reverse complement strand
ATATATACAAATCATTAAAATTACAACTAATACAACTGAGAATATCTTGTCTACACCCTTATTAGAAAGTTTTTTAGATATTGTACTTCCTAAAAATCCTCCAGCTATTCCACCAATAATCATAAATATTAAACCTAAGCTATCATAAGTTGGAACTGTCTTAGTTACAAAAGTAGTAATTAAACTTGTTGTTTGTGAAAAGAAAATTATATATATTGAGTTTAGAGAACAAGTTTTTGAATCCATATTAAAGAAATATGCAAGGATAGCTATATTGATTGGTCCTCCACCTATTCCCAAAAATGCTGATACCATTCCTAGTGAAAATCCTATCAAAGCTGACACTGGTAAATTTTGTATATTTTTCATTTTTATTTTATCTTTATTTTTTATAAAGAAAAATACGTAAACTGTCATTAGAATAAGAATAACAGCTTGACCTGCTCCTATAAGATTGTCATTTTTTAAAATCTCTCTTGTTATTTGGAAAACTTGCTTTCCTATAACTCCACCAACTGCTGCCCCTAAAGCTAAAACTGTACTTTTAACTTTATCAAGTTTCACTCCACTATTTCTGCTTTTTAAAAGCGAAACTATACTCATTGAAAAAACTGTACACCCAGACATAAAATTGATTGTTGAAATTGGTAGCCCTGAAAATGCGTCATATAGCGGTTTTATTATTATTCCCCCACCTATTCCACTTATAGCCCCAGTAGTTGTAGCCATCAACGACACAATCAAATTAAATAAATTTCCCATATTTTCCCTTTCCTTTCCTGTTTTATATTTTTAATTTTTATTAAATACTTTCCCTCTTCTGTTTTAGAAATTTTTAACTATATTTGCTATATGTAACATTTTTTGAATATTTTTATCAAAGAAATATTTATATGATTCACAAAATCTATTTTCATAAATCCCATCATTTACTTCTTTATGCCTTCTACAACCACCACGACAGATTTTAAAATATTTACATAGTTTGCATTTATCATTTACCATTAAAGATGAATTTAAAAATTGTCTCTCTTTATCACTTATAAGCATCTCTTTAATTCCATTTTCATTTAGATTTCCTATTTTAAATTGGTCTAAAACATAAAAATCACAAGGGTAAGCACTTCCATCTGATTCAACTATGACATTCATATTGCAATGCCCAACCATATCACAAGCCTCTGGCTCTGCTCCAAGTAAGATTTTTATATAGTTATCAAAAGTTCTGACACTTACTTTTTTACCACTTACTATATCTTCGTACCAAAGATTAAAAGTTTCATCTAAGAAAGTTCCATAGTCTTTAACTGTTAGACTATAATCTTCATTTTTTTCATCACTTAAACTATCTAAGCAAGGAATAAATTGATAATATCTAAATCCACTTTTTCTAAAAAAATTATATATCAGTTTTCCATTTTGAGCTGTTAATCTATTTACAACACAAAGGATATTAAAGTCCACTTCATACTTTTTTAAAAGTTTTGTTGCTTTGATTACCTCATTAAAAGTTCCTTCTCCATTGGCATCAACTCTAAAATGATTGTGTATATCTCTATTTCCATCTAAAGAAATTCCCACCAAGTAATTATATTTTTTAAAAAAGTCTGCCCATTTTTTATCAAGCAAAGTTCCATTTGTTTGAATAGCAAAATTTGTAGTTATATTTTTTGTATTATATTTTTCTATTAAACTATGGAATTTCTTAAAATATTCTAATCCTGCCACAGTAGGCTCTCCACCTTGAAAGGCAAAATTTACAGTTTCCTCAACCTCTTCATAAACTCTTTTTACAAGATTTTCTAAAGTTTCATCATTCATAATTCCGTAATTTTTAATCTCTCTATTATTACTCACATCATGATAAAAACAATATTTACATCTTAGGTTGCAACTACTAGAAGCTGGCTTTATAAGTAAATTTATATTTCTCACAATATTCCTCCATAGATACCTACTCCAATTATCCCTGAAAGAACTATCACTGTAACTGGATTAAGCTTAAATTTTTGTAATATCCCAAAACAAACTGCAAATAGAACCACTGCTGTCTTATTTATCTCAGCTAAAGTTCCCATTGTTTTTTGTCCCCAAAAAGCTGTTATAACTATTGAAGCTCCCGCCGTTCCAATAAGAGAAACAACAACTGGTCTTAGGACTCCCAAAACTTTTTTCACAGCATTTAATTCTCTATATTTATAATAAAAATATGCAAGTATCAAAACAATTATACAAGATGGAGTAACACAACCTAAAGTGGCTACAACTGCTCCAGAAATTCCAGCTAATTTTGTTCCAACAAAGGTAGAAGCATTTAAAGCTATTGGTCCCGGTGTCATTTGAGAAATTGTCAAAAGATCTGTAAATTCTTCAAAAGTCAACCAATTATGTATCTCTATTACTTGTTGTTGAATAAGTGGTAGTGCTGCATAACCTCCACCTATACTAAAAAGTCCAATTTGAACAAAACTCCAATATAAAGTTAAATATATCATTTTTTAATCACCCCATATAGAGCTGCTATGATTATTACTAATGCCACATTTACTTTTAAAAAATATGCTACTACAAAGGCAAGTATCATTATTATCACTGGCTCAATTCTTTTTTCTTTTAAAACATCTTTTGCCATCTTGTAAACTGCAAAACAGATTACAGCTGCTACTCCAGATTGCATTCCTTGAAGAGCTGCATTGACATAAACATTTTCCTTTAAAATATTATAAAAAAATGAAACTATTGTGATAGTTATAAGAGGTGGAAGAACTGTCCCAGAGATAGAACACATAGCTCCTTTTACTCCAGCCACTTGATAACCAACTAAAATAGAAGTATTTACTGCAATTAATCCCGGTGCTGATTGCCCAATAGCTACCAAGTCTAGCATCTCTTTTTCATCTATCCATTTTAAGTCCTCAACAAATTTTTTCTTCATAAGAGGAACTATTACATATCCCCCTCCAAAAGTAAAAGCACTTAAATAAAATGTTGAAAGAAACAGTTTTAAATATAATTTTTTATCTTTCTCCATATTTCTCCCCCTTAAACTTATTTATACTTATCATTATACAATATTTTAGACTGACCGTAAATCAGTTTTAATGTTTTTTCAAGGAATTAATAAATTTGTTTTATTAATTAGTTTTCTATTTTAATTCTATAACATATTTTCCATAATTTCAAGCTAAATATAAAAACTCCCTATCTCTAGGGAGTTTAAAATCAAAATTCTATATTATTCTTATTTGAATTTTGGGAAATATCTTGTATGTAATAATTCGTGAGCTTTACGGCTTAATGGATAATCTAAGTATTGTTTGTAGAATGCTTTTACAGATTCATTTTCGTGAGATCTTCTGATTGGAAGATTTTTATCTATATTGTTAAGTCCTTCTGCTCTTTTCTTTAATACTTCAACTTTTTTAAGTGCTTTTGGTTGTCCTCCACCACCGATACATCCACCTTTACAAGCCATGATTTCGATAGCGTGGAAGAATTCTTCTCCAGCTCTTATTTTATCAAGCATTTTTGCTGTTTCTTCAAGTCCATGAGAAATTCCTATTCTTAAGTTTAATTCTCCAACTTTGATTTCAGCAATTCTGAATCCGTCCCAACCTCTTAATTCTTCAAACTCAACGTTGTCTAATCTTTCTCCTGTTATAGATTCAACAGCAGTTCTTGTAGCAGCTTCGATAACTCCTCCAGTTCTTCCGAAGATTATTCCTGCTCCAGAATATTCTCCTAAAGGATTGTCAAAGTCTTCATCTTCCATTTCTTTAAGGTCGATATTTAATTGTTTGAATAGTTTTATTAACTCTCTTGTTGTGATAACTAAGTCTGTATCGTAGTTATCTCCTCTTGAGAACTCTTCTCTTGATGCTTCATATTTTTTAGCAAGACAAGGCATAATAGCAACTACTGATACTTGCTCTCTTGATAAACCTATACTTTTTGCCCATAAGTCTTTTGCAACTGTTGAGAATATTTCCATTGGAGATTTTACTGATGATGGTACATCTAGCATATCTGGATAGTTTTGTTCAAAGAATTTTATCCAAGCTGGACAACAAGAAGTTAGTATTGGAAGTTTAACATCTTTGTCACCTGCATAGTATTTTTCTAATCTTTCTTGGAATTCTTTTGCTTCTTCCATTATTGTTAAGTCAGCAGCCCAGCTAGTATCAAATACATAGTCGATACCGATAGCTTTTAAAGCTGAAACTAATTTTTTCTCAACGTTTTCACCAGCTTCATATCCGAAAGCTTCTCCGATTGCAACTCTTACTGCTGGAGCGATTTGTGCTACAACTATTTTGTTAGGTGTTGCGATATCTCTTAGAAGTTGAGTTGTATGATCTCCTTCAAATATAGCTCCTACTGGACAAGCTACAACACATTGACCACAGTGAGTACATTTAGTGTTGTCGATTGTATGTTTTTGTTTTATAGAACCAGAGATACAATTTACAGGACAAACTCTTGAACAAGCTGTACATCCTATACATTTATCAGTGATTTTAAATTGTAGTAATTGAATACATTGCCCTGCTGGACAGATTTGATTTTCTATATGTTCTTCAAATTCGTGATAGAATTTTTCAATTGATTCTACAACAAGATTTCTTTTTCTTTTTAAAGTGTCTTTTATTATTCCACAAAGGTATCTTAAAAGGAATAAGTCTCTCATATTTCCTTTTCCTTTAGAAATTCTATCAAGAACTCTCCAAGAACGTTTCATTTCTTCTTCAACTCTTGAATATTCTAAGTATCCTCTTTTTTGGATATTTGCTAATAAATATTCTAAGTAGAATTTTGAGAATGAAACCATACAGTCTGATTCTGATAAGATTATAATATTTCTTGTTGCACCGTCTTCAAATAATCCTAAATCGATAGGTTTATCTAAAACTTCTTCCTTAACTAAATTTCTAAATGGTAATCCAAATTGTGCAGCTTTGAATTTTTTATGCCCAACCATTCCACCAGCCATTTCTATTAAATCTGCAAGTGTAGTTGTTTCTAAAATTTCATAAACTCCTGGTTTAACTACCATTCCTGAAATAGCCACAACATTTTTACCTTGTTTTAAAGCTTTTTTTAACTCAGCTCCTGCTAGATTTGAGAATATTGACCCAACAGATGATAAACTTATTATCTCTTTACCGTGATTGTGTTCGAACATCTTTCCTCCTAATATTTATAAAAATTTATTGTTTATTAAATTATACACCTAAACCCTTTTTTCACTTAAAACCTTAGTAAAAAATTAATCTTTTTAGAAAAAGACATAGTTTCTGTCTTATTATTATATATAAAAAAACAGATTTTTGCAACTAAAATTTTACATTTGTTAAGAATAACTTAATTTTTTTTCTATTTTTCTTAATTTTTAACCATTTTTTGAAAAAAATATATAAATTATTTTTTTCTTGTGATTTTATCATTAAAATTGTAAAATATAGATATATATTAAAAGAATGTGTTTTTTGTTCTTTTGCTAGAAATATAAAAAATAAACCAAAAAGGAGTAATTTTTGTGGAAAAAAATATTTTTATTGATAAATTATCTGAAAAAGCCTCTTTTAAAGGGATAGATGAGTTTGAAATCTATTTTTTATCAAACCTTAATACCTCTATAAAAATCTATCAAGGGAAGATTGAAAACTTTTCTAACAATCAAAACCAAGGGATATCTTTTAGGGGAATGGTTGACGGAAAAATGGGATATTCCTATTCTGAATCACTGGAAGATGAGGATATAGATTTTTTAATTAACGAGGTTATAGAAAATGCAAGTTGTATAGAATCTCTTGACAAACAATTTATTTATGGAGAGAAAGCTAACTATACTGATACTATAACTTATTCTTCTGCTATTGAAAATCTTGATACAGATTTAGTAAAAGATTTTTTGATCAAAATGGAAGACTATGCTCTTTCTATTGATGAGAGAGTTAAAAAAGTTAATTTTTGCTCTTTTGCTATGGGTAGTGGAGAAAAAATTATTAAAAACTCAAAAGGTTTAGAACTTCATTCAAAAGAAAATATCTGCTATACATATATAAGTGTTATAGCTGAAGAAAATGGAATTGTAAAAACTGGATCTCATTTTCAATTAGGTAGAGATTTTTCAAAATTTGACTATAAAGAGTTAAGTGAAGTGGCTGTAAAAAGAGCTTTAAATAAATTTGGAACTATAACCCTTAATGAAATTCCAAAAACTTGTGTCATTGAAAATCTTGCTTTTTCCTCACTTCTTGGAGCTATGAGCAATATTTTTTCTGCTGAGGCAGTTCAAAAAAATATATCTAAACTAAAAGGAAAATTAAATGATTCTGTTGCATCTTCTATTGTTACTTTAGTAGATGATCCATTCCTTAAAGATGGTCTAGCAAATTCATCTTTTGATGATGAGGGAGTTCCTACATCATATAAAGAGATAATTCAAGATGGTGTTTTAAAAACTTATCTATATAATCTAAAGACAGCTTATAAAGATGGAGTTTCTTCAACAGGTAATGGAGTGAAAGGTAGCTATAAAGGAACTGTTGGTATCTCATCTTTTAATCTATATATAAAACCAAGTAGTAAATCTTTTGATAAGATGATAGAAAATATTAAAGAGGGAATATTCATTACTGACTTTGCTGGTCTTCATTCTGGACTTAATACTATTTCTGGAGATTTTTCTTTGGCTGGAGAGGGATTTTATATAAAAGATGGTAAGATAGATAGACCTTTAAATCAAATTACAATTTCTGGTAACTTTTTTGAACTTTTAAAAAATATTAAAGATATAGCAAATGATATTAAATTTTCTTTTTCATCAGTAGGATCTCCATCAATTATGGTTGAGGGATTAAAAGTGGTAGTTGATTAATAAATTAATATAAAAAACCCTGACAGTTATGCCAGGGTTAATTTTTTTATTTATTCTTCTAAGAATTAGAAGTTGTAAGTCCATCCTACACAGAATTCTCCATAGTAGTCATCAGCTTTAGTAACATTTACTAAACCATCATATTTGTTGAAGTCATATCTATAGTATCCATCAACTGTTAAGTTTTGTGTTAAATCATAAGCTGCTGATAAAACTGCTACGTGTTTGTTATTTTCATATTCTTCATATGCTTTTTTAGCTACTTTATATTCTTTATGTTCAGATGCAAATTGATACCAATATTCAGCACCTAATCTGAAGTTATCTGTAGAGTATAGATCTAACATTAATCTAACTTGGTGATCTGCAAAATGTTCATCTCCAGATCCTGTTTCTTCTTCTCCTTCAAAATAGTATCCTAAAGCAACTGGACCGTATTTAACGATAACTGGCATTGCTTCTAAGTACCAAGCATCACTTGATTTGTTGTCATAGTTTACAAAAGCTGGTGTTGCCCATCCTGAAACCATTCCATAGTTATAAGATACTGGTATATAGAATTTTTCTATATCTTCTTCTGTTCTCCATTTTAATCCAACTGCGAAGTTTTCAAAATGTCTAGTAGCTGATAAATCAACTCTATGTCCTGATGATTTCATTCCTGCACCAGTTGTATCATTATTTTCATGATCATCTATTGAAGCTGACCAAGTTTTTCTTGCCATTAATTCAAATGTCCAGTTATCTCCGATTGCTAGTCCAACTGTATTTGCGAAATGAACATCTCCTATATCAGCTTGTCCTCTTCCGTTTGCATTTGAATCATTATCTATTTCTAAAGATTGACCAATTGAAGTTACTCTTAATACTGGAGCTGCTTTTACTTCAACAACTTCTTGTTCTACTACTACTTCTTCTACAACTGGAGCTGCTTCTGGCATAACTTCTTTAGCATAAGAAACTGATGCTACTGATAATGCTGCTAATAATAATGCT
>Magnolia_p2__coassemble_1595_pt1 | contig 14689 bp, 15 predicted proteins | sample Magnolia_p2__metabat2_low_PE_028 | metagenome-assembled genome bin Magnolia_p2 | reverse complement strand
TTCCAGAGTGAAAATCTGATGTCCTAACCGTTGAACGAACGGGGCAAAAATGGTGGATCTAATTGGAATCGAACCAATGACCACTCGGTTATGAGCCGAGTGCTCTAACCAGCTGAGCTATAGATCCATACGTACTCATTTGTGTTAGTATTATTTTTTAATGGCGTGTCTGAAGGGATTCGAACCCCTGACCCACGCCTTAGAAGGGCGTTGCTCTATCCAGCTGAGCTACAGACACATAAATGGTGCGTCATACTGGATTTGAACCAGTGACAACACGATTAAAAGTCGTGTGCTCTACCTACTGAGCTAATGACGCATATTTTGGAGCGGGAAACGAGGTTCGAACTCGCGACATTCAGCTTGGAAGGCTGACGCTCTACCAACTGAGCTATTCCCGCATATCTTACTGTAACACTGAATATTTAATTTTTGGTGGCGGGGATAGGATTTGAACCTATGACCTTCGGGTTATGAGCCCGACGAGCTGCCAACTGCTCTACCCCGCGATGTGGTGCCTAGAGCCGGAATCGAACCGGCACGGTATCAAGATACCACAGGATTTTAAGTCCTGTGCGTCTACCTGTTCCGCCATCCAGGCATTCTCAAGTTAGTGGATTTTGTTTTCCGTTCCCTTAAGACAAGAATAATAATACCATATTTTCTAGAAAGTGTCAACAGTTTTTTTTAAAGAAAAAGAGTTTTTTAATTTTTTCTTTTATTTCCAATAGTTTTATTTTTTATATTTTTTTCATTTTTTTATTTTTCATCTAAAATTTTTTTAAATTTTATTAAATTTTCTTTAGATTTTTTATCCATTTTTTTTATTTTATATTCTAATTTACTAGCTTCACTTCTATTATTTACTTGAAAAAAAATCTCTATTTTTTTTACTAAATGACTTTTTGTATATTTTGCACCTTTTTTCTCACAATGATCTTGATATCTTTTTTCTAAATTATTAGTAATTCCAGTATATAAAGAATTGTCTTTACATCTCAATATATATACATACCAACTCATTTTCCCTCCAAATTTAATTTCTCAAAAATATTTTACCATAAATTTCATTTTTTTGAAAAAAATACTATATTTTATAAAGAAAATACTGTATAATTATTAATAGTATGTATACAAATAAGTTTTTTATTCATTTTTTATATAATCTCAATAATAATTAAGGAGGATTTTTTGGATAACTTAAAAGAAAATCGTAAATTATATGCCTTTGAATTAGGTTTTTTACTTGTTTCTCTTTTTATAATTATACTTTTAGTTTATGGAAACTTCCAACTGAAAGAAAATTTCTTTCAAGGATTTAGTAATATAATAACTTCACAAGCTGGATTGATAACAGACTTTTTAATGGTGGGTGGTTTAAGTGCTGGATTTTCAAATTCCTTACTTATCTTAGCCTTTAACTATTTTATAGTTAGATTTTTAAAAATAGAGATAAAAGGAATGGTTCTTGCTTCTCTTTTTACTGTTTTTGGATTTTCTTTTTTTGGAAAAAATATATTAAATATTTTACCAATATATATAGGTGGAATTTTATTCAGTAAATATGAACATATTCCATTTAAAGATATTTATCTTCCTGTATCCTTTGCCACTGCCCTTGCTCCTTTTATCAGTGAGGTGGCTTTTAGAACTAATACTTTTGAGTTCTCTTATGTAAATGGAATTATTTTAGGAGTAGGAATTGGATTCATTATCTCGCCTCTTGCAAAAAAAATGAAAAGTTTTCATGAAGGATATAATCTTTATAACTTAGGATTTACTGCCGGAATTTTAGGACTTGTTCTTAACTGTATTTTAAAAGCCTATGATTTTAATGTAGCCTCAAGAAAAATTTTATCAACTCAATATAATGATATTTTACAAATCTGTTGCAGCGTAATATTTTTAATTTTTATTATAATTGGATTCTACATTAATGATAACTCTTTCTCTGGTTATAAAGAGCTTTTAAAGTCTGGTGGTTTAGAAGTTGATTTTGTTGCTACTTATGGATATGGAGTTACTTTTGTTAATATGGGGCTTATGGGATTTTTAGCTATGCTATTTTCACTTTCTCTAGGTCAAACATTAAATGGTCCAATTCTTGCAGGTATATTTACTGTGGTTGGTTTCTCAGCACATGGAAAAACCCCATTTAATACTGCTCCTATTCTTACTGGAGTTATTTTATCAGGAGTTACTACTATTCATAATGATATGTTTACAATAGTTCTTTCTGGATTATTTGGAACTTCTCTAGCCCCTATAGCAGGGATTTTCGGTCCTTTCTGGGGTATCGTAGCTGGTTGGTTACATCTTACTGTTGTTACAAATATAGGAGGGCTTCACGGAGGTCTTAATCTATATAATAACGGATTCTCTGCTGGAATTGTAGCTGGTTTCCTACTTCCTATAATGAGAATTTTTAATGAAAGAGGTATGAAAAGAGAGTTACAATTTATTAAAAATAGAAAAGAATTTATGGGTATGATTAAAAAATCTGATTTTGAGTAACTTAAAAAATGCTGACTGAAAATTTTAATTTCAATCAGCATTTATTTTATAATTGAGTTTCTATTTCTTTATCTATTGGAAGAGTAGCTATTCCATTTAAAGTAAGATTTTTTTCAGGTACATAACCTTTCTTTAATTTATAATAAGCCGCTGCTGCTATCATAGCACCATTGTCTGTACAAAGTTTCATACTTGGATAAGAAACCTCTACTCCTTGCTCTGCCCCTCTTCTTTTTAGTTCACTTCTAAGTAGAGAGTTAGCTGCAACTCCACCAGCTATTATCACTTGTTTAACATTTTTGTCAGCACAAGCCTTCAATACTTTTTTACATAAAATATCTACAACTGTTCCCTGGAAAGAAGCTGCTAAATCCACTGGAGCAAACTCCTCACCTTTCATTTTCATCTTATTAACATAATTGATTACTGCTGTTTTTATTCCAGAAAAACTGAAATTATATCCATCTACTTTAGGTTCTGTTATCTTTAAGAAATCTGGATTTCCTTCATAATACATTTTATCTATAACAGGTCCACCTGGATATCCAATTCCTAAAACTCTAGCTACTTTATCATAACTTTCTCCAACAGCATCATCTAAAGTTCCACCTAGATTTGTAAAATTATGATTTTCATCTATATAAATAATATTTGTATGCCCCCCTGATACAACCAAAGCTATACAAGGAAACTCAACATCATTTTCAACTAAGTTTGCATAGATATGTCCTTTTATATGATGTACAGGAACTAAAGGAATATTTTTTCCATAAGAAAGCCCTTTGGCAAAAGAAACTCCCACTAGCAATGCTCCTATAAGTCCTGGTGCATAAGTCACACCTATATAATCAATATCATCTAATGTAACCTTAGCTTGTTCTAAACTTTCTTCTAAAATTGTAGCTATATTTTTTATATGGTGTCTTGAAGCTATCTCTGGCACAACTCCACCATATTCTTTATGAATAGCTATTTGAGAAGATATATAATTGGATAAAACCTCTTTTCCATCTTTAACTATCGCTATGGAAGTTTCGTCACAAGATGTTTCTATCCCTAATATTAACATTTTTTCCTCCTTAATTAGTTTTTAAAACTATGGATAGGAGCAGGTATTCTTCCACCTCTTTTTATGAAATCTTCACATTTAAAACCGTTTACTGCCATTATAGGAGCATGTCCTAAAAGTCCTCCGAATTCAACTGTTTCTCCTATTTTTTTACCTATAACTGGAATAAGTCTTGCTGCTGTTGTTTTATTATTTACCATTCCTATAGCTGCTTCATCTGCTATTATTCCTGAAATAGTAGCTGCTGAAACATCTCCTGGAATAGCTATCATATCAAGCCCAACAGAACATACACAAGTCATTGCTTCTAATTTTTCTAAAGTTAAAGCTCCTATTTCTGCTGCTGTTATCATAGCATGATCTTCACTTACTGGTATAAACGCTCCACTAAGTCCTCCAACATAAGAAGAAGCCATTACTCCACCTTTTTTTACATTATCATTAAGCATTGCAAGAGCCGCTGTTGTACCAGGTGCTCCAGGTTGTTCAAGTCCCATTTCTTGGAAAATTTCTCCAATACTATCTCCTACTGCTGGAGTAGGTGCTAATGATAAATCTATTATACCAAAAGGTACTCCTAATCTTTTTGAAGCTTCTTGAGCTACTAATTGTCCAACTCTTGTAATTTTAAAAGCTGTTTTCTTAACAACTTCACATAAAGTCTCAAAATCTGCTCCTCTTGCTGATTCTAATGCTTTTTTTACAACTCCTGGTCCACTTACACCAACATTTATTACACAATCAGCTTCTCCAACTCCATGGAAAGCTCCTGCCATAAATGGATTATCTTCTACAGCATTACAGAACACAACAAATTTAGCACAACCGATACATTCTCTATCTTTTGTTAGTTCAGCTGTTTCTTTTATTATTTCTCCCATTTTTTTAACAGCGTCCATATTTATACCATTTCTTGAAGTTCCAACATTTACAGAAGAACAAACTCTTTCAGTTACATTTAAAGCTTCAGGAATAGATTTTAAAAGTATCTCATCAGCTTTTGTATATCCTTTATGAACTAAAGCAGAAAATCCACCTATAAAGTTTACTCCACAATCTTTTGCTGCTCTATCAAGAGTTTTAGCAACACTTACATAAGAATCTGTTTCACAACCAGCAGCTGCAATAGCTATTGGTGTTACTGATATTCTTTTGTTTACAACTGGCACTCCAAATTGTCTTGCTATTTCATCTCCAACTTTTACTAAATCTTTAGCATAAGTTGTTATTTTTTTATATATTTTTTCATTGAATCTATCAATATCAGAATCAGCACAATCCATCAAGCTTATCCCCATTGTTATTGTACGAACATCAAGGTTTTCTTGAGCTATCATAGCATTTGTTTCTTGAATCTCTACTTTAGAAATCATATTTTTCTCCTCTTATTCTTTATTATATACGGTGCATACAATTAAAAATATCTTCATGTTGCATTGTTGCAACAACACCTAATTCTTTTCCTACTTCAGCTAATCCATCTGCTACAATTTCCATAGAATCAGTAGCATTTGACATATCTACTATCATCATCATATTAAAGTAACCATTAACTATAGTTTGAGAAATATCTAAAATATTTATATTTTTTTTAGATAAAAATTCACATACTTTTGCTATAATTCCAACTCTATCTTTTCCTAGTACTGTTATAATACCTTTCATTTGAGCCTCCTCGATTTTTAATATATCTTAGTATATCACTTATTTAACATTTTGCAAATAAAAAACTTTTTACATTCACTAAGACAAAAAAACTGCCAAAAGGCAGTTTTTCATTTTTTTATTGAACTAATTTAGTCTTATTGACTATTTTACTACTGTTACTTTAACAGCTATTGGTCCTTTAGCTCCTTCTTCTACTTCAAAGCTAACAGATTGGTTCTCTTCAAGATTTTTAAATCCTTCTCCAACAATCCCTGAAAAATGTACGAAATAGTCTTTTCCCTCTTCAGAAGTAATAAATCCAAATCCTTTTTCTTTGTTAAACCATTTAACTTTTCCTTGTAACATCAAAACCCTCCAAATTATTTATTTTCAGTTCTCTACCAGATAAAAAAATCTATCAGAACATCCTTATTATACTCTCAACTGAAAATATATGCAAGAGTTTTTTTAAACTGTAGTAATTTCTTTTTCTTTTAATGCCAATAAAGAATCTATATCTTTTATAGCTTTATCTGTTAATTTTTGAACTTCTTCTTCAGCTGATTTTAATTCATCATCAGTAAGTTCTTCAGCTTTTTGAAGTCTTCTTAAGTTGTTATTTATATCTTTTCTTATGTTTCTAGCTCCAACTTTACTTTCTTCAGCTTCTTTTTTAGCTAATTTTACATATTCTTTTCTTCTGTCAGCTGTTAATTCTGGTACCATAAGTCTTATAACTCTACCATCATTATTTGGATTTAATCCAATGTTTGCTGTCATTATAGCTTTTTCTATAGCTGGTATTATTGATTTATCCCAAGGATCTATTACTAAAAGTCTTGCTTCTGGAGCTGATACTGTTCCTATTTGATTTAATGGCATTAAAGAACCATATTGTTCTACTTTTATTCCATCTAACATAGCAACGCTAGCTCTTCCAGCTCTTATTCCTGCAAATTTATGTTTTGTTGCTTCGATAGTTTTTTCCATTTTTTCTTTACATTCTTTAATTAGTAAGTCTTTACTCATAAAATCCCTCCTATATTTAATTATACTACTACTGTACCTATTTTTTCTCCCATTACTACTTTTTCAATATTTCCTTCTACTAAAGAATTAAATACGATTAATGGAAGTTTGTTATCTCTACAAAGAGAGATTGCTGCAGCGTCCATAACTTTTAAGTTTTTATTTAAAACTTCTGTATATGTTACTGTTTCATATTTTACTGCGTCACTGTATTTTACAGGGTCTTTATCATAAATTCCATCTACTTTTGTAGCTTTGATTACTACATCTGCATTGATCTCAACAGCTCTTAATACAGCTGCTGTATCTGTTGTAAAGTATGGATTTCCTGTTCCAGCCCCAAATATTACAACTCTTCCTTTTTCTAAATGTCTTTGTGCTCTTCTTTTAATAAAAGGTTCTGCAACTTTTGGCATCTCTATTCCACTTTGAACTCTAGTTGGTATTCCTAATTTTTCGATAGCATTTTGAAGAGCTAGTGAGTTTATCATTGTAGCAAGCATACCCATATGATCTCCTGTTACTCTATCTATTCCTATTTCTTCTCCTGAAAGACCTCTAAAGATATTTCCTCCACCAATAACTACTGCAACTTCTACTCCTAGATTAACAACATCTCTGATTTGTCTTGCATAAGAAGTTATTACATTTGGATCAATTCCAAATTCTTGATCTCCCATTAATGCTTCTCCACTTAGTTTTAATAATATTCTCTTATATACAGGTTTCATTATTTCCTCCTAGTCGTTATTTAAAAAAATAGGGATGCTGAATTGCATCCCCTAATTGTTTTTTCTTAAGAAGTACTATCCTTTAATTTGAGCTGCAACTTCTGCTGCGAAATCTTCTACTTTTTTCTCGATTCCTTCTCCAACTTTGTATCTAGTGAAAGAAACAACTTTCATATCTCCTGCAAATTGTTCTACAGTTTCTTTATTTTCTGCTCTTACATAAACTTGGTTTACTAGACAGTTTTCTTCATAGAATTTTTTCATTTTTCCAACTAAGATATTTTCGATTATTTTAGCTGGTTTTCCTTCTGCTTCTAATTGTTTTCTAGCAATTTCTTTTTCATGTTCTAAAGTTTCTGTTGTAACTTGAGTAGAATTTAAGAATCCAGGGTTCATAGCTGCAACGTGCATAGCTATTCCTTTTGCTCTTTCTAATCTTTCTGGAGTCATTTCAGCGTCTAATTCAACGATTACTCCAAGTTTTCCACCAAGATGGTTGTAAGTAGTAGCAAATCCTTCTGCAACAACTTTTTCCATTCTTCTGATGTTCATGTTTTCTCCGATTTTAGCGATTAAAGCAACTAGAGCTTCCTCTACTGTTCTTCCATCTTCTAATTTTTGAGCTTTTAATTCTTCAACTGTTTTAGCATCTGTATTTAATGCGATTTCTACTAAAGTTTTTCCGAAGTTTTTGAATTCGTCATTTTTAGCAACGAAGTCTGTTTCAGCGTTGAATTCTATAACAACAGCTTTTTTATGGTCTGCAGAAACACCGTCGAAGATTAATCCTTCAGCTGCGATTCTTCCTGCTTTTTTAACTGCTTTAGCCATACCTTTTTCTCTTAGGTAGTCTATTGCTTTATCCATATCTCCATCTGTTTCTTTAAGTGCTTTTTTACAATCCATCATTCCAGCACCAGTCATTTCTCTTAACTCTTTTACTGCTTTAGCTGTAATTTCCATTATATTATCCTCCTTGAAAATATTTTTACAAGATTTTCTTATTCTGCTGATCCGTTTTCTACTACTTCTTCAGCTTCTGTAGTTTCAGTAGCTACTTCTTCTACTTTTTCTTCAGAACCTTGTCTTCCTTCGATTATTGCGTTTGCAACTAATGTAGACATTAATTTTACTGATCTTATAGCGTCATCGTTTGCAGGGATTGGGTAAGTAATGTTGTCTGGATCTACGTTAGTGTCGATCATAGCGATTACTGGTATTCCTAAGTTAGCTGCTTCAGCAACAGCAAGAGCTTCTTTTTTAACGTCTACTACGAATAAAGCTGCTGGTACTCCTGGCATATCTTGGATTCCTGCTAAGTTTTTATTTAATTTTTCTAATTCTTTTCTTAAGTTAGCTGCTTCTTTTTTAGTGTAAGCTGTATCTAAAGTTCCGTCTTGGTCCATTCTTGTTAATTCTTTAAGTCTAGCTATTCTTCCTTTGATAGTTTGGAAGTTAGTTAACATTCCACCAAGCCATCTGTTGTTTACATAGAACATTCCAGATCTTTCAGCTTGTTCTTTCATAGCTTCTTGAGCTTGTTTTTTAGTTCCTACGAATAAGAAGTTTCCTCCGTTTGCAGAGATTTCTCTTACTACTTCGTAAGCTTCCTCAATTTTCTTTAATGATTTGTGTAAGTCGATTACATGGATTCCGTTTCTTTCTGTGAAGATGTATTTTGCCATTTTTGGATTCCATCTTTTTGCTTGGTGTCCGAAGTGTACTCCAGACTCAAGTAATTGTTTCATTGTTACTACTGCCATTTTTTTCCTCCTGAATATATTTTTGGTTATGCCGTCCATTGACCTCAAAACTAAACAACCTTTCGGCACCGAGTTTAGAAATAATCAATGTGCATTTTTTAGCATTTTATTTTAACACTCTTCACCCTATCTTGTCAAGTAAAAAAGTTTTTATTTTCCAAGTGTTTATTGACTTTTTATATTTTTTCTCGTAAAATTAAGTAAAATGATTTTTAAGGAGATTTTATGGATACAAAAACTAAAAGTTTATTACAAGTTCATTTAGCTGTTTTTTTACTTGGATTTTCTGGATTATTTGGAAAATTAACAACTGTTTCAATATTTACTCTAATACTTGGGAGAAGTGTATTCTCATTTCTTTCTCTTGGGGGAATGTTAAATTTTCAAAGAGAATCTATTAATATAGAAGATAGAAAAGATCTTTACTGGCTTTTATCCCTTGGAGCTATTCTTACTTTCCACTGGATAACTTTCTTTTATTCAATAAAACTTTCTACTGTAGCAATAGGACTTTTGACTTTTTCAACTTTTCCTATATTTGTAACTTTTTTAGAGCCAATATTTTTTAAAGAAAAGTTACACATAAAAGATATTATTATTGCGATTATTGCTTTTAGTGGTATTTTCTTTGTTGTTCCTAAATTTGATTTTACTAATAATATGACAATGGGAGCTATTTGGGGAGTTATCTCTGGAATAAGTTATGCACTATTTTCTCTAGGGAATAGAAATATGGTAAAAAAATATTCTGGGTCTGTTGTTTCTCTTTATGAGCAGCTTACTGTTGTAATGATTCTTACTCCATACTATCTATTATTTAATAAAGAAACTGCACCTTTAAAAGAGATACTTTTAATCGCTCTACTTGGTATTGTTTTTACAGCCCTTGCTCATACTTTAGCAATAAGTGCTTTAAAACATATAAAAGCAAAAACATCAAGTATTATATTTTGCTTAGAACCTCTTTACGCAATTATTGCAGCATCTTTTATTTTAAATGAAATCCCTAGTCAAAGAACCATTATTGGGGGAGTTATTATTTTAGGAACTGTCCTTTACTCTACTTTGACTAGCAAAAACTGAAAAACTACTTAAAATCAAAATCATCAAAGCTGTTGTAAAAATATAACAGCTTTTTTATTTCAATTAAAAGTAGTTTCAATATTATTTTTTATAAAAATATTTCTATCTCTTTTCTATCCATACATTTTCCTTCAAGAAAATCTATAAATGGTTTTATTGCATCTCCTTTAACTTTTCTTGCTCCAAATTTACAGAATCTTACACAAGCATGGCATAAAATACATTTTGTAGGATCAACTTCATTTGGAGTTTTTATTGCTCCTGTTGGACAAACATTTACGCAGGCTCCACAATTTTTACAATCTTCTGTTGGCTCTGGTGCCACATTTCTTGAAACTCCATCATCTTTGTAAGGTCTATTTCCAGGTAAAACTATACTTTCTAACACATCTATTTTTTCTAATTTTGAAATAATATCTTTTCCAAAAGAAAATGCTTTTTCTAAATCCTCAACTGTTGGACGTCCCTCTGCTACCTTTATAGTATAAGAGTGTGCTCCTAAAAATGCCCCTGCTCCTATAACTTTAAATCCATTTTCTTCAAATATATCTTGAGCTTCTACAAAAAAATCTTCATAAGCTCTATTTCCGTAAACTCCTATTATAATCATTGGAGTTTCATTTCCTCTGAATTTTCTCATACTCTCTCTTAAAAATTTTGGTGTCTTCCCAGAATAAACTGGAGAACCAAAAATTACCAAATCATTTTTATCAAAAGAATATTCTTTTAACTCTTTCCAAGAAAAAGTCATATCAATATTTTCAAATTCTTTTCCTGTTCCCTCTACTACTTTTTCTGTTATTTTTTTAGTCGAATGTGTTGGACTAAAATAAAGTCCAAAAACTTTTTTAATTTCCACAGTTGCCTCCTAAACTTTTATTAAATTATTGATTTTATTGCTTTTTCCAATATTCCTGTAAGATAAGCAAGAACTAAACCATAATTAGTGATTTTCACTCCACTATTATTGCAATAATTTATTCTATTTTCCATATTTTTTCTAGTTATCATACAGCCACCACAATGGATAATTAAATCAAATTTTCCTAAATTTTCTGGAAAATCTTTTCCTGCTAAAAATGTAAAATCAAATTTTTTTTCTAATTTTTTTTCTAAAAGTTTTGGTATTTTCACTCTTCCAATATCTTCGTGAGAGGTATTGTGAGTGCAAGTTTCTGTAATTAATATTTTTGAGTTTTCTTTAAGATTTTTTATTTGACTTATCCCATCTAAAAGTTTATCTAAATCACCCTTTTGCCTAGCAAATAATATTGAAAAACTTGTAAGTGGAAATCTATCTTTTACTATCTCGTCTACTATTCTAAAAGCTTGTGAATCTGTAATTACTAAATCTATATTTTTATTTTCTTCTAAAGTTTTTTCAAGTTCAGTATCTCTACAAACTATAACTTGTAAACCATTATCCAATGCATCTCTTATAACTTGTACCTGTGGCAAAATTAAACGTCCTTTTGGTGCTTCCGAATCAATAGGAACTACCAAAACTACTTTTCCTCCATAAGAAACTATTCCTTTTAATAGGCTTAGTTCTTCCTCTAAAATATTTAATTTTTTTATAAGTTCATCTTTAAAATTTAAAATACTCTCTCTATTTTTGGTTGAAATAAATATACAATCTTTTATTGATTTTTTTATTTCATTTTTCTTTTCCTCTGATAATAAATCTTCTTTATTTATTGCCACTATACAAGGAATATTATTCTTTTTTAAAAATGAAATATTTTCTTTATAATCTCTTTCAGAAAAATTATTTCCATCTATAATATAAATAGCAAAATCTGATTTTTTTATTTCTTTTATTGCTTTTTCTATTCTTAATTTTCCAAGCTCAGTTTCATCATCTAAACCAGCTGTATCAATAAATAAAACTGGTCCAAAAGGAATAAGCTCCATAGCTTTTTTTACACTATCAGTTGTAGTTCCTTTTACATCAGACACTATAGAAATTTCCTGATCTGTTATACTATTCAAAAGAGAGGATTTTCCAGCATTAGTAGAACCAATTATTGCTATATTTATCCTATTTGAATTTGGTGTATTTTGCATTTTTTCTCCTCTATTCTTCTATCACTTTTGTAAAAATATTATCAACTATTTTAAGTCCATCTACTCCAGCACTAACTATTCCACCAGCATAACCAGCTCCCTCTCCTATTGGATAAAGTCCTTTTATATTTAAACTTTCTCCTCTTTCATCTCTAGTTATTCTTACTGGAGCTGAAGTTCTAGTTTCTGGAGCTATAAGGTTAGCTCTCTCTGTTACAAATAATGGATAATTTTTTTGCCAATATTTAAGAGCCATTTTCATATTTCTAGTTATTACTTCTGGGAAAAATTTATTCAAATCATAAGGTGTTTTTTTCATTTGATAACTTGACTCTATCTCTTTTTCTGTCAGTTTTCCCTCTAAGAAATCCGGAACACTTTGATAAATAGCTCCATATTCTTTTACTATCTCATAGGTTTTTTGTTCTAATTTTTCTTGAAACTCCATTCCTGAGAAAAGATGTTCACCAAATTCATTTTCTTTAATTCCAACTACTAAAGCTGAGTTTGAAAATTTTCCATCTCTCCCTGAATAGCTCATTCCATTAACTAAAGAACCTTCCTCTTGGGAACTTGCATTAACAATCACTCCTCCGGGACACATACAGAAAGAAAATACCCCTCTTTCTTCTTCATAATTATTGTATGTAAAATTATAAGTAGCTGCTCCTAAATTTTTATGACCAGCAAACTTTCCATATTGCATTTCATCAATATCTTTTCTTGGATGTTCTATTCTAGCTCCCACCGCAAAAGGTTTATTTTCCATAAACACACCTTTTTTATGTAACATTCTATAAGTATCTCTTGCAGAGTGTCCAACAGCTAAAATAATACCATCTAGTTTTAACTCTTCCATTTGATTTTTATTATTTTTTATTAAAGCTCCCACAACTTTTCCATCTTCTACAAAAATTTCTTCTAATCTATTATTGAAATAAAATTTTCCACCCATTGAAATAATTTTATTTCTAAGATTTTTTATTACCCCTTTTAAGACATCAGTTCCAATATGAGGTTTATAATCCCACATTATCTCCTCTTGAGCTCCACATTCAACAAACTCTCTAAAAACTTTATCTATATATTCACTTCTTATTCTAGTATTAAGTTTTCCATCAGAGTAAGTTCCAGCTCCCCCCTCTCCAAATTGAATATTAGAATCTTTGTTTAAAATTCCTTTTTTTATGAAAGTATCAACAGTTTTATCACGACTATCGATATCCTCTCCTCTTTCAATAATTATTGGTTTGTAACCATATTCTACAAGTCTTAAACTTGCAAATAGTCCTGCTGGACCAGCACCTACAACCAAAATATTTTTGGTATTGTCCACTGGAATTCTCTTTTTATATTTCTCTTCTTTAGGAACTGAAATATTTTTTAATTTTTTTACATCAACTGGATTTTTTAAAATAACTTCAACATTATATACAAACTTTATATCTGATTTTTTTCTACTATCTATAGATCTTTTTAACCAAGAAATTCTTTCAATATTATCTTTAGAAATTCCTCTTTTGATAATCTCTTTTTCAATCTCTCTATCTTGATTTTTTATAATTGATATTATTATATTATTAACATTTATTTTCAATATATCACCTCAAAAAAATTATACCATAATATAAAATATTATGTGTAACTATTTTTATTATTTCTATAATATGTTATAATAAGAGTAGATTGAATTTTTTAGGAGGTAGTTTATGGTAGACGTAGATCTTGTAGATGTAGCTCAAGTTTCAAAACTTCAGCTATTTTTAAGTGAACTAATGGAAAATGCTATAAAAATGGCACCTAGTTTACTTTTTAAAATTTTATGGATTTTATTTATTTTTATTATTTTCAAACCTGTGAACAAAGGGGTTCTTAATTTTTTCAAATTAGTTTTAAATAAAAATAAAGTTGATCCTCTTCTTAGAAGTTTTATTATATCTTTGATAAATGCCCTTACTTATGTAGTATTTTTCTTCTTTATAATCGGTGGAATAGGTATCAAAGCTACTTCTCTTGTGGCAGTTTTAGGTACTGCAGGTTTAGCTGTTGGTTTAGCTTTACAAGGAAGTTTAGCAAATCTAGCTGGAGGAGTTCTTATTCTTTTCTTTAAACCTTTTTCAAAAGGAGATTATATTGTTACTTCTAGCGGTTCTGGTACAGTTGAAAGTATCTATATTTTATATACTGTAATAGTTACTATAGAAAACTTTAGAATAACTATCCCTAATAGTAGTCTTGCTAATTCTGCTGTTACTAATGCTTCTAAGAATCCAGAAAGAAGAATTGATACTTTAATCTGCGTAAGCTATGATTCTGACATTGACCTTGTTAAAAGTACAATAAAAAATATTTTAGATAATCATAAAAATGTTATTCATGACAAAGGTTATGTTATAAGACTTAAAGCTCACAATGCTAGCTCTCTTGATTTTGTTCTTAGAGCTTGGGTTGATGTAAATAATTATTGGGATACATACTATGATATAATGGAACAAATTATAATTGACTTTAGAGAGAAAAATATTGAAATTCCATATAACAAACTTGATGTATATCAAAAATAATTAATTTTAAAAACTTTTTTAAGGACTGTTTCTTAATATTTAAGATTCAGTCTTTTTTTTATTATAAAATTATCACTTTGAACACGGGTACATTTTATATATTTTATAAATTAAAATATTAATATTTTCTTTTTTTATAATAAAAAACTTCTAAACAAATTTTTTAACATTTTTAAAAATTTTTTCTAAAATCTATTTATTTTTTTATAATAATTTATAAAA
>Magnolia_p2__coassemble_1590_pt1 | contig 14715 bp, 14 predicted proteins | sample Magnolia_p2__metabat2_low_PE_028 | metagenome-assembled genome bin Magnolia_p2 | reverse complement strand
TTATATTTGGTAATGAGGGAAATGGAATAGGAGAAAAACTTTTAAAAGAGGCTGACGAAAAAGTTATAATCCCAATCTATGGAACTGCTGAATCTTTAAATGTGGCTATGGCTTGTGGAATTATAATATATAAAGTAAGGGAACTTTTAAAATAACTAACTGAAAATACAAAGTCTTAACGTTATAGTTGTGGGAAAAATAGCTAAGGGCTAAAATTTTAAGGAGGATTATTATGAAAAGACCAAATTTATTTTATCACGCAACAAAGGAGTTATCTCAAGACGCATTTTTATGTTATGTTTTTTCTTATTTTAATGAGGAGTATAAAAATTCTTATCCAAAAGAGTATGAATTTTCAAAGTTTTTCATTAAAGATATTTTTAAAAGGTTGAATATTAATATTGAACCTAAAAAGTTAGAAATAAAAAGACAACATCTAAATATAGATGTACTTTTAATAGTTAATGATTTAATCTATATTATAATTGAGGATAAAATTCACGCCACTGAGGGAGACAAACAAATAAAAAAATACAAAGAAAAAATATTCAATGAATATAAAGTAAATAAAGAAAATATTTATTCATTATATTATAAAACTGGTGATGAAAGTTATCGTTCTTTGGAAAATAAAAAAAGCTATAATAATTTTATCTATATGATGAGAGAGGATATAATCTCTATCTTTGAAAATTATAACGGAGATAATATAATAATCTTAGACTATATTGAAAATTTAAAATCTATGGAAGAAGAGAGAAATAATTTTAGAAATATAGACTTAAGAAAAGAAAAACTATCTTGGAATGAAATAGTAGGATTGTATAATCAACTTGATAAAGAGTTTTATCCTTTAAAAGAAAATGGAAATTTTCCTAAAGATTCTAATGGAGAGGAAAATTTTTTCGATTGGGAATATGTATCTAATCCAAGTGGTGGATTTTATTCATATTTCTTCTGTGAGGGACTAATGTATGAAAAATATCATTTTTACCCTCAAATAGAAGCTTGTGAAAACTATTTTAGGCTAGTAATTAAATTAAATCCTTGGTCAAAGCCAGAGGAATTTCAAGAACTAAAAAAGCAATTTGATTTAAATAAATTATATAGATGTTTAGAAATTTTAAAAAAATATTTTGGAAATTCCATTGAAAAGCCAAAAAGTTTTAGACCTAAATCTGCAACAATGACAGTTGGAGTTTTTAATGATTGGCTAGTTTTAGATGATAATGGACATATTAATACAAAAGAAACTGCATTAAATATCAATGAAAAATTTAAAACTCTTATTAGTTTAAAAGGTGAACTTAAAGATTTAATATAAAGTTCTACAAAATTATATTTTTTTATTTGACTATTTGCTCTATTAAAGATATAATATATCTTGTATTGAAACATAAAAAATATTCAGGGTGATGTTATGATAAATTTTCCTTTAGAACTTTATGCAAGTTATATTGATAAGTATTCAGAAATCAAAGAAGAACGTAAGAAGTCTATTCTTAAATTAGGTGGAGAACATAAGTTTCTTGATAGAAAAAGTTCTCGTTTTCCAACTCCATTTCTTCTTCAGGATGATGAGAAAGAACAATTAAAAAATATTATCAGTAGAAAGAAAACTATTGAAAAAGAACTTACTGAGTTATACAGAGAATTTATCACTTACAAACTATATGATATAGTTATCAATAATGAACAAAATAAATATTATGGAAATATAAAAGATAAATTTACAGAAAGTATCGTAGATTATCTGAAAAAAGAATTAGATTTGGAAAAATTTGAGTATTTTGAGCTTTCTATCATTAGACAGATAATAGACGTTTCTCAACATATAGTTTCATCTACTATGTATAGTCCATATTATATAGAAAAAGAAAATTAATTTAAAAAGGAAGAGAGAAATAAAAACTCCCTTCCTTTTCTTATTTTTAATTTTGTGGTACTTCGTTAATAAGTTCTTTTCCCTCTGCAAAATCTTTTATATTATCAAGAGTAGTTTTTGTTATAGCCTCAACAGCCTCCTCTGTAAAATATGCTTGATGTGAAGTGATAAGAACATTGTGGAATGATAAAAGTCTTCCAAGAATATCATCTTCTATAACTTTGTTAGACATATCCTCAAAGAAATATTCCTCTTCTTCCTCATAAACGTCTAAAGCAGCAGAACCGATTTTTTTATCTTTTAAAGCCTCAATCAAATCAATAGAATCAATAAGCATTCCTCTACCAGTATTAACAATCATTACTCCATCTTTCATCTTGTTCATAGATTCACGATTAATAATATATTTTGTTTCTTTTGTAAGTGGACAGTTTAAAGAGATTATATCTGATTCTTTATAAAGTGTATCTAAATCTACAAATTCAAATCCAAGTTCTTTGGCAACTTTTTCATTTGGGTATGGATCATAGGCAATAACTCTTGTACCAAAACCTTTTAATATTTTTATAAGAATTTGTGCAATTTTTCCTGCTCCAATTATACCAACAGTTTTTTTATAAAGGTCAAATCCCATAAATCCATTGATAGAGAAATTTCCCTCTCTAGTACGAACATAAGCTTTATGAATTTTTCTATTAAGAGCTAATATCATTCCCACAGTGTACTCAGCTATGGCATAAGGAGAATAAGCTGGAACTCTTACAACTTTAAACCTATCATTTATATCTTTCAAAGAAACATTATTAAATCCTGCACATCTCATTGCAAGAAGTTTTACTCCATTTTCAGCCATCATATCAATAACATTTTTATTTATAGTGTCATTTGTAAAAGCACAAACTACTTCATACCCTTTTGACAGATCAACTGTTTCTTCATTTAATTTTTCTTTTAAAAATTTCATCTCTATATTATAATCTTTTCCATATTTTCTAAAAAATTCTTTGTCATACTCCTTAACATCATAAAATATCGCTTTTATATTTCTCATTTAATCCCTCCTATTAAATATTTTGTTTTTCAATTAATTTTAACACAAAAATATGATAATTACTAGAAAAACTTATTTTTTTAGTCAAGAATTATATATAAGAACTATTTTAAATATTTTAAGACTATTTTAATACAAAAAATTTTTTCCACTCTATCTGAAAATTATAAAATAAAAGGGACTATTGTTAAATAAAACAAAATATAGATTAAAAATTATGAAAATTATGGAGAAAAATTAGATTTATAAAGCGACATTGAACGCTAAAAATCACAACTGTTTGAGCGTAGCGAGTTTTGTGATTTTAGTGAAATGAGCTTTAAATAAATCAATTTTTTGGAATCTGTAATAATTTTTAATCTTATATTTCAAAATAAGCAATAGTCCCATTTTATATTATTTATTTTTATTTTCTTTTAATATATCTCTAATTTCTTTTAAAAGTATCTCTTCTGGTGTAGGTTTTGGAGCTGGTTTAACAGCCTCTTCTTTTTTCATAAGTTTATTTATTACTTTTACCATAAAAAATACACATACACAGATTATTAAGAAATTTATAATATTTTGTAGAAATTGTCCATATTTAACAATAACTGGTTCAGCTCCAGCAACACTTGATGGTATAGTAAATTTCAGTGAAGAAACATCTATCTTTCCAGTTATAATTCCAATCACTGGCATAATAATATCATTTACCATACTAGTAACGATTTTACCAAAAGCTCCCCCAATTATAACCCCAACTGCCATATCAAGGACATTTCCACGAACAGCAAATTTTTTAAATTCTTGAATAAAACTCATATAAAATCATCTCCTCTATAATTAAAAGTTTTTTATAATTTCTTCATTTAATTCTTTTAAAAGAGCTTTTACAAGTTCCAATGTAGATTCGTAATCTTCTAAAGATACAAAACCGTGATGAGAGTGAGCATATCTTGTAGGAACTCCCAATACAACAGTAGGGATTCCTAAATTTTCAAGATGGATCTTACCTGCATTAGTCCCTCCACTTTCTCTTACAGTTTCTTGATATTTAATATTATATTTTTTTGCCGTATCTTTTATAAATTTTACAAATCTTGGATTGGCTATCATAGTTGGGTCAATGTGACGAATTTGAACTCCATTTCTTAAGCCACCTTGACTTGTATATTTATTTCTAAAAGTATCATCAGCAGGTGGAGCTTCAAGAACTATTGCTAAATCTGGACAAACTCTTTGAGAACTTACAATAGCTCCTCTAAGTCCTACTTCCTCTTGTGAAGATAAAACTCCAGCAACTTCAACATTTAAACTTTCCATATGATTTTTTAAATCTTTCATTACCTCAGTTATAATTGCACAACCTACTCTATCATCAAAAGCTTTTCCTAAAAATAATTTAGAATCCTCTAAATATTCACACTCTACATCTGGAACAATAGGAGAACCTATCTCAATTCCTTTTTCTATTGCCTCATCATATGAAAAAACTCCCACATCAACAAACATATCTTTTAATTCCATCTTACCATCACCTTTTAAAAAGTGAACTGGAGTAGATGAGATTATTCCTTTCAGATATTTTCCATTGCTAGTTAAAACTTTTACTTTATGAGCTTGTACTTGTTGAGAACTCCAACCACCGATTGGAACAAATTTTAAAAGTCCATTTGCCTCAATACTTTGAACCATAAATCCAACTTCATCAGAGTGAGCCTCTAACATAACTAAAGGTTTTTTTCTATTTTCTTTAGGAATATTATTTATATATAGATTATTCATTGAATCTCTCTCTACATTATAAATATCATTTACTTGATTTTTTACAATCTCCAAAACATTGTCTTCAAATCCAGAGATTCCCTCTGCATTACTTAATTTTTTTATAAGTTCTATTCTTTCAAATTTTTCCATTTTACCACCTTTAATAAAAAAAGTTGTTACAATCAATAAATAAAATTGTAACAACCTTTATAAAATTTTTTAATAAACTTATTTAAGAGTAACTCTCATTAATAAATCTCCGGGTTTTACTTGTCCTTTTGCCACAACTTCTATTGATTCTACCATATCCATATTAGTTATAATTATAGGAGTTTTTACTGATGGAGCTTTACTTTTTACTAATTCTAAATCATATTCTACTAATTTATCTCCTTTTTTAACTCCTCCACCTTCTGCTACTCTTGTTAATCCTTCTTTGTTAAGTTTAACAGTGTCAACACCAAAGTGAATTATCATTTCTAAACCACTTGGAGATTCTATACTTACAGCGTGGTTAGTTTCAAATATATCTATATCTCCGTCAACTGGTGCATATATTGCTCCCGGAGCTGGGTCAATAGCACAACCGTCTCCTATCATTTTTTGTGAAAATGCATCATCTGGTACTTCTTCTAATCCTATAACTGTTCCTGCTAGTGGAGAGAATATCTCTACAACTTTTTTTTCTTTTTTAGGTTTTAAAAAATCAAATAATCCCATTTTTTACTTCTCCTTTTAAAATTTAAAATTGAATATAAGTAATTATCTCATATTTAAAAAAATAATTCAATAGGTTTATTTAAAAACCACGTCTCATTATTTTTCTCATACACTCTCTGTATTTTTTAAAATCATCATCAGAACTTTTATTTTTTGCTTTTCTTTCTCTAACCTCGTCGTCATATTTAGTTATTACTTTTTTTAATATTTCTTTTCTTTTGTTAGTAATCATCATAGTCTTCACACTCCTTAATTGGCTGTTTTATCAACTTTTGTTGACAATCAAGAAATTTAAAAATTTTTCTTAATACTATTATACAACATATCTTTGAAAAATCAATCCTTTTTTATATATAAAACAAATAAAAAGCTTGTTTTTTATAATATTTTTTAATTATCACACAAAAATATTTATTTTTTACAAGAAATATGATAATATATCCTCAACAAAATATAAATTTAAAATTTTAGGAGGTCTTATATGGAAATTCCCTCGGTCAATGGACAGATTATATCTAATCTATTCTTTTTAGCTTTTTTAACTTTGGTAAATGCCTTTTTCTCTTGTACAGAGATGGCAGTGGTGTCTGTAAATAAAAATCGTATGGGTATGCTGGCAGAGAAAGGAAACAAAAAAGCAAAGTTAATATTAAAACTTTTGGAAGAGCCAACAAACTTTTTATCAACTATTCAAGTGGCTATTACACTATCTGGATTTTTTGCCAGTGCATCAGCTGCCACTAACTTTTCTTTTGTAGTTGAAAATTGGTTAAATCCATTTAATATTCCTTACACAAAAGAGATTTCGTTGGTACTTGTAACAGTTGTCTTGTCATTTTTTACTTTAGTTTTTGGAGAGTTAGTTCCTAAAAGGGTGGCTTTACAGAGAGCTGAATCAATAGCACTTTTTTCTGTAAAAATAGTTTATCTTATATCTAAGATAGTTCTACCTTTTATAAAACTTTTATCATTTTCTACAAACTTAGTTTTAAAAATCTTGGGAGTTAATCTTGAAAATATTGAAGAAAAAGTTTCTGAAGAAGAGATTAAATCTTTGATAGAAGTTGGACAAAGACACGGAGTTTTTAATGAAACTGAAAAAGAGATGATTACATCAGTTTTATCTTTTGATAATAAAATTGCTAGAGAGATTATGATTCCTAGAAAAAATGTTTACTCTATAAATATTGATACACCTTTGACGAATTATTTAGATGAGCTTTTAGAAGAAAAACATTCAAGAATACCTGTTTATCAAGGAGATAAAGACAATATAGTTGGAATATTATATCTAAAAGATTTTATACTTGAAGCTCGTAAAAATGGTTTTGAAAATGTAAATATAAGTTCTATAATGAAAAAGCCATATTTTGTTTTAGAAAATAAAAATATAGATGTTCTATTCAAAGAGTTTCAAAAAAGAAAAATATTTATGGCTATATTGGTAGATGAATATGGTAGCTTTGTAGGAATAGTAACTATGGAAGATATAATCGAAGAGGTAATGGGAAATATTCAAGATGTCTATGATGAAGAAGACCCACTTTTAGAGAAATTATCTGAATACACTTATTTGGTAGATGGATTTTATTCATTAAATGATCTTAATTCTAAACTTGGACTTAAGATTGACAATGATGAATTCGATACAGTTTCAGGATTTGTTATTGATTTAATAGGAAGAATACCTGAAGAAAATGAAAAGCTACAAGTAAATTATAAAAATCTTTCTTTCCAAATTTTATCTGTAAAAGAAAAATGTATCGATAAAATAAAAATGACTATCTCTCCTGAAATGGTAGAGGAAACTTCTGAAGAAGAGCTGTAATATTTAAGTCTTGCTTAGGCAGGACTTTTTTTAATAATTAAAGCTAGACATATAATTATTGTCGTGATAAAATATTCTGTGATTAAAAACAAATTCAAGGAGTAATTTTATGAAAATAGATAAAGAAAAAGTTTTTGAACTTTTAAAAGAAAACTTTGAAAATAAAAATATAACTAAATGTATTTTCTCCAATATGAAAGGAGATTATGAATATACAAAAATAATTATAAAACCTTTAATTATAAAAAATAATTTTATTTATCAATTTGAACAATTTAAAAATAACAAAGCATATCATTCAAACTTAACTATTGAAGAAGCTATCCAAAAACTATCTACTATAATAGAAAATTTTTATCAATATGTAGTTTTTACAACTGAGGCTGATATCCAAATCATAAGAGGTAAAAAAGATTTTAATATGAAGTCCACTTGTAATCAAAAAGAGATTTGTTCATTAGAACATAACAAAGTAAAAAGATATATTTTAGAAGAGGGGACACCTATCCCATTTTTAATAAGACTTGGAATAATGGGAGAGGACGGAAAAGTTTTCAAAAAATCTTATGATAAATTTAGACAGATAAATAAATATCTTGAATTTATTGATGAAACTATAAAAGAGTTAAAAAACAAAAAATATATCGATACTCATATAAAGGCTGTTGATTTTGGTTGCGGAAAATCTTATCTTACTTTTGCTTTACATTACTACCTAAAAAATATCCAAAATATGACTTTTGAAGTTATAGGTTTAGACTTAAAAAAAGATGTAATAGAACATTGTAATCAAATCGCTAAAGATTTGAATATGGAAAATATAGAATTTCTTACAGGAGATATAAAAGATTTTAATAAACTAAAAAATGTAGATCTTATATTCTCTCTTCATGCTTGTAACAATGCAACAGATTATTCTTTATTAAAAGGTTTGGAGCTAGATGCAAAAGCTATCCTTGCTGTGCCTTGTTGTCAACACGAGTTTAATCAAAAAATGAGCCAAAACAAAAAAAGTGAGTTCTTTGCTTTTGAAAATCCAATTGGAAAACACGGAATACTTTTAGAAAAATTTGCATCACTTGCTACAGATGCCCTAAGAGCCCAAGCTCTTGAACTTTGTGGTTATAAAACTCAAGTAATGGAATTTATAGATATGGAACATACTCCAAAAAATATTTTAATCAGAGGAATAAAAGAAAATCCTAACAAAAATATACTTGAGAAAAAATTACAAGAATATGAAATTTATAAAAAGTTTTTAGGAATAGAGCCACTTTTGGATACTCTTCTAAAACCTTACTTTAAAATTTAAGGAGATAAAATGGAAATAATAAAAGAGATTATAGTTGTAGAGGGGAGAGATGACATCACTGCTGTAAAAAGAGCTGTTAATGCAGAGGTTATCGCAGTTCACGGTTTTTCAGTTAAGAAAAATCTTGAAAGAATCCAAAAAGCCTATGAAAATAGAGGGATAATAATTTTAACTGACCCAGATTTTGCAGGACTTCAAATAAGAAGAATTATAAAAGAACGTTTCCCAAATGCAAAACAAGCTTATATAAATAGATGGGAAGGAAAAAAAGATGGAGATATCGGAGTTGAAAATGCATCTCCAGAGGCGATTATAAAAGCTTTGGAACTTGCAAAATGTGAGGTTGTTGCAAAAGAAGAAACATTTTTTATAACTGACCTTATGGATAATCATCTTGTAGGACACTCTAATTCAAAATTTATTAGAGAGAAACTTGGAGAAAAACTTGGTATCGGTTATTCAAATGGAAAACAACTTCTTTCAAAACTTAATAACTATGGAATAAGTAGAGAAGAATTTGAAAAAGCTATGAAAGAAATTTTTCAAGAAATAAAATAATATAGAAAATATAATTCTTTAGTATAAATATGTAGGAGGAAATTAAAATATGAAAAATTGCATTTTAATTGGAGTAGCAGGTGGAAGTGGTAGTGGAAAAACAACAGTTGCTAATAATTTAGTAAATGCTTTTAAAGCTGAAGATGCTACTTTACTTGAACAAGATGCATATTATAGAGAACTGACTAATATGACTTTATAGGAAAAGGCAAAAGTAAATTTTGATCACCCAGATTCAATAGAATTTGAATTATTAAAAAAACATATAATAGATTTAAAAAATGGAAAGTCTATTGAAAGACCAATCTATGATTTTACTACTCACTCAAGAAAAGAGGGAAGTGTAAAAATAAATCCCTCAAAAATAATTGTGGTAGAGGGGATACTTATATTTGCTGTACCAGAAATAAGAGAACTTTTTGATGTAAAAATATTTGTAGACACTGACGCTGACGAGATGATTTTAAGAAGAATAGAAAGAGATATGAACGAGAGAGGTAGAAGTTTTGAATCTGTAAAAACTCAATATCTTACTACTGTAAAACCTATGTATCTAGAATTTTGTGAACCAAGCAAACGTTATGTAGATGTTATTATCCCAAGAGGTGGAAAAAATAAAATAGCTATTGATATGCTAGTTAGCAATTTAAAAAGATATATAGAAGAAAAATAAAATAATTTAAAACACTCTTTCTGTAAGGGTGTTTTTTTATTTTTCTATTATTTAATAAATAGTAATATTATTTTTCATTCATTTTAATAATAAAATGTTAGAATTAGTTGCATTTTTTTCTTTTTTGATGTAGAATAGACCATATAATGAGATAAAATTTAACGTTATTTTATAATTAATTATTTTTAATTTTAAAATGCTTAAAATTTGTTTCTAAAAAGGCTATAAGGGATTATAGAATTTATTTTATTGAGGTGAAAAATGGAAAATCAAAAGAAAAAACTTGGTCTTGTGCCAAAATTAATTATCGGTATCATTTTAGGTATTCTTATAGGATTATATCTTCCTGAATGGTTTGGACGTTTAGTAGTTACAGCATCTGGATTATTCAGTATGTTCTTAAAATTTGTTATCCCTATGATGATTCTAGCTTTCGTTACAATGGGTATTGCTGATTTAACTCAAGGAGCTGGAAAACTTCTTGGACTTACAGCAGTGATTTCTTACGCATCAACTTTAATTGCTGGATCTGTATCTTTCTTTGTAGCAAACAGCTTATTCAGAAGTTTTATGACTCCAGATGCTTTAGAAAAAATTGCAAAAACTGCAGGAGTTTCAGTTGAACCTTATTTAAGTCTTTCAGTTACTCCAATACTAGATACTTTAGCAGCAGTTCTTCTTGCGTTTATCTTAGGTTTATGTATGTCAACAATGCGTGGAAAAGAAATCGGAACTTCATTATATGATTTTATGAAAGATTTCTCTGCTATCATAAATAAAGTTTTACATACAATCATTGTTCCATTCTTACCATTATATATCTGTGGAACATTCGTTGATATGACTCGTTCAGGAAAAACTTTTGCTATCTTAGGAATTCTTTGGAAAGTATTCTTAGTAGTTATTATTATGCACTTAGTATATTTAGTATTTGCATTCTTTGTAGCTGGTGGAATCGGAAAGAAAAATCCTATTACTTTATTAAAAAATCAAATACCTGGATACACAACTGCTGTTGGAACTCAATCTTCAGCTGCTACTATCCCAGTAAACTTACAATGTGCTAAAGCTGATGGAATTTCTGAAGAAATTCGTAACTTCGTAGTACCATTATGTGCTAATATTCATATGGCTGGTTCTATGATAACAATCACAGCTTGTGCAACTGCAGTTTGTATGATGAACAATCTTCCTATTTCCCTTGGTACTATAGTTCCATTTATCGCAACTTTAGGAGTTGCTATGGTTGCTTCTCCTGGAGCTCCTGGTGGTTCTATTATGACAGCTCTTCCATTCTTATATATGGTTGGACTTGGAACTGAAGAACTTCAAGCTATAATGATTGCTCTTTACATTACTCAAGACTCATTTGGTACAGCTTGTAACGTATCTGGTGATAACGCTATCGGTGTTATTGTTGATACAATTTATAAAAAATGGATTAAAGAATAATTTAATCTAATAAAAATAATCCCAGCCAAAATTAATAGAAAATAAATTATAAATACTCTGGATTTTAAAAATTCAGGGTATTTTTTTATAAAAAAATATTGACAAAAAAATAAGCTTGTGATAATATTACTTTTATAAATTTTATGGAGGTTAAAAAATGTTAAGGACAAGGAAAAATAAACAATATTTTGAATTTAATATTTTTAGGTTTTTAATTTGCCATAAAGTTTTGTCTTTTGTAAGGTGTAGTATAATTTAATTTTACTATATTTTTTATATTTCGTTTTTTTAGACAGATTGCAAATTAAAGTGTAGTCTGTTTTTTTTATACAAAAAAATAATTACATAAATATTTATATACTAGGAGGATTTTATGAAAAAAGGAATTAAATTATTAATAGCAGGAATGTTAATACTAGCAATAGGAGGTTGCAAATCAGAAAAAAGTTTAGAACAAAAGTTAGATACTAATAAAATATATAAAATTGGAACTACTGCTGAATATCCACCTTTTGAAACTTTAGAAAATGGAAAAATTGTAGGATATGATGTAGATGTCATTGATGAAGTAGCCAAAAAAATAGGGATAAAATATGAATGGAAAGATATGAATTTTGATGGACTTATATCAGCTTTACAATCTCAAAAAATAGATGTGGTTATAGCTGGAATTAGTTCTACTCCTGAAAGAGAAAAAGTAGTTATTTTTTCAACTCCATACCATAATGCAAAAATAGCTTATTTGATGAATAAAAATAATCCTTTAACTATGGATAATTTAGAGGGAAAAAAATATGGTGTTGATTTAGGAACTACTAACGAAACAACAGCTAGAAAAATAAAAGGAGCTAATGTAATAGCTTTTTCTTCTACTGGAGGAACTCTTTTATCTTTGAAAAGTCAAAAAGTAGATTGTATTTTGATTGATGAATCAGTTGCTAATATGTATGTTAAAAATAATCCAGAACTTGAAATATTCGGTTATGGTGATGGAGAAGGAAAAGTAATAGCTTTTAATAAAAAAGACACTATTTTAAAAGAAAACTTTGATAAAGCGTTACTAGAATTAGAAAAAGATGGAACTTTAAAAAAATTACAAGACAAATACGATATTTAATTTAAAATATATAAATGGAGGGAAAATATGTTTAAAAATGTAATAGTTAGAAAACCAAGTAAAAAAATCTGTGATGGGATAACATCAAATCCACAATTTGGAAAACCAATTTATGAAAAAGCTTTAAAACAACATCAAAGCTATATTGACACTTTAAAAAAGTGTGGAGTAAATGTAACTGTTCTTGAAGAATTAGATAATTTTCCAGATTCTTGCTTTGTTGAAGATGTAGCAGTATTAACAAAAAAATGTGCTATAATAACAAATCCTGGAGCTAGTTCAAGAAATGAAGAAAAAAATTATATAATAGATACTATAAAAAAATTCTTTTCAGAGGATAAGGTTGAATATATTAAATCTCCAGGAACTTTAGAAGGTGGAGATGTAATGATGGTAGGAGATCATTTTTATATTGGAAAATCTGAAAGAACCAATGAAGAGGGAATAAAACAATTTATAGAAATTTTAGAAAAATATGGACTTTCTGGGAGTGAAGTTAAATTAGAAGAAGTTCTTCATTTAAAAACAGGTGTTAATTATTTAGAAAATAATACTCTGCTTGTATCAGGAGAATTTATAAACAAAGAGGAATTTAAAAATTTTAATAAGATAATTGTTCCAGAAGATGAGGCTTATGCTTCAAATTGTATTTGGGTAAATGATACTATTATAGTTCCTGAAGGATACCCAAAAATAAAAAAATTAATTGAAGATGCAGGATATGAAACTATCTGTACAGATACTTCTGAATTTAAAAAAATAGATGGTGGACTAAGTTGTCTTTCATTAAGATTTTAATTAAATAAAAATGTGACTGCTATATTTTTATTAAAGCAGTCACACAAATAATTTTTTATATCTTATACATAATCAAAATCATCTTGAGCTTCTAACCAAGATTTAGATCCAAAGTGTAAAACGAATAATAGTACAGTAGATACTAAATATCCTAATACAAATTGAGAATGTGGATAGAATCCTAGAGATGCACTATGAACAAATCCAAATAGAGATAATACAGCAGCTACAAACATTGTAATCGCAGCTTTATCAAGTTTTCTTTCAATGATAAATGCTGTCATGGCTCCTGCTAAAATTCCTACAATTATAGCTCCGGCTTTAACTTCTGGAATACCTCTCCACATAACTCCCGCATTTATTATCATCTCAGTTACTTCTGGACTATATCCATTTACACCAGATGCTGTAACTTCAGTCCAAATATTAGCAAGTCCAACAGAACCTGTAACTTGAGTAAATAAGAAATCAGCCACTGGCGGAATCATAGAAACTGTTATTGCTGCAAAATATTTTCCTTCACATACTCTGAATGCTTGAGCAACCATAATAACAGCACACCATAAATAAGTGATACCACAGATTGCTGGTGGAACTAATTCACTTAAGAAGGTAAATAATCCAAATATTCCAGCTCCCCCTAAAATTAAACCAGAAATTATTGAATATCCAATACCAGCATCTGCTTTTTTAAGACCAGCATGACCTAACCAAACTGTATTTGGAACAACCCCACCAAAAAGAGCAGAAATCATTGTACAAATACCATCAGCAAATTGTGCTTCTCTAACGCTGTAATTATCGCCCGCAGCATTAGCAGCTTCAACGTTGTCCATAGTTTCAACAAAGTTATAAATCTCAATAGGAATTATAATTGTTAAATAAGGAGCAACAATAGAGAATCCATTTACTAAATTTTGGAAAGTACTTACAGGATTAGGAAAATAAAATCCAATTCCTGTAAAATCAATACTTGTTCTTCCTAAACAAAAAGCATAAATTATACCACCAACAACAGCTACTACTAAAGGTGGAAGTTTTTTAGGGAATAGATATCCTCCAAAAAGTCCAACCATAGCAACTATAAATATAGGGAATCCAACAACAGGATCACTAAAGATATCAAATAACCCTTGAGTTGCCATCCATATGAATCCGATCCCTGCAACTGTTCCTAAAAGAGCAGCTCTAGGAATATTTCTTTTCATCCAAGGTCCAATAAATCCACCTGAAAATTCAACAGCTCCCCCAATAAAACAAGCTGCAACAGCGGCTGACCAAGTAAGTTCTGGATTACCTAAAGCATAGTGAAGTGGCATTACAACCCCATAAAGAATAACGAACATGGCTGGTGTAGAAACTCCTGATGGAAGAGCAACAACGTCATTTCTTCCCTCTTTTTTAGCAAGTTTTATAGCCATATATACATAATAAAGACAACTTAATGCAAGTCCTATTGACATACCTGGAATAACTTTTCCATAAACGATATCATCTGGCCAACCTAAAATTCCAGATAAAGTCCCAATAACTATTAAATAGTTAATAATATTATTTGTAACTACATAAGTT
>Magnolia_p2__coassemble_1205_pt1 | contig 19587 bp, 18 predicted proteins | sample Magnolia_p2__metabat2_low_PE_028 | metagenome-assembled genome bin Magnolia_p2 | reverse complement strand
ATAAAAGATATTTTAATTATTTCAACACCACAAGACTTACCAAATTTTAAAAAACTTTTAGGAAATGGAAGTCATTATGGAATAAATTTAAGTTATGCAGAGCAACCAAGTCCTGATGGTTTGGCACAAGCTTTTTTAATAGGAGAAGAATTTATTGGAAATGATTCTTGTGCAATGATACTTGGAGATAATATTTTTTATGGAGCAGGTTTATCAAAACATTTGAGAGAGGCTGAGTCAAAAAAAGTTGGTGCAACAATTTTTGGATATTATGTAAATGATCCAGAGAGATTTGGTATTGTAGAGTTTGATTCAAATGGAAAAGCAATCTCAATAGAGGAAAAACCAGAAAATCCAAAATCAAATTATTGTGTTACAGGATTATATTTTTATGACAATAGGGTTGTAGATTTTGCCAAAAAAGTAAAACCATCTAAAAGGGGAGAATTAGAGATAACAGATCTTAATAAAATGTATCTTGAAGATGGAAATCTTAATGTTGTGACACTTGGAAGAGGTTATGCTTGGCTTGATACAGGTACAATGGATTCACTTGCTGAAGCAACAGAGTTTATAAAAGTGATAGAAACTCGTCAAGGAATACAAATTGCATCTTTAGAGGAGATAGCTTATCTTAATAAATGGATAGATAAAGAAACTCTTTTAGAGTCAGCTAAAAAATATGGAAAATCAAACTATGGTCAATATCTTTTAAAGGTAGCAGAAGATAAGATAAAATATTAATCAAGGAGAGAAAAATGAAAGTAGTTTCAACAGATATAGAGGATTTATTTATAATAGAACCACAAGTTTTTGGAGATAGTAGAGGTTGGTTTATGGAGAGTTGGTCTCAAAAGAAAATGGAAGAGGCAGGTTTATTTTACAACTTTGTTCAAGATAACCATTCTTTTTCAGCATTAAAAGGAACTCTTCGTGGATTACATTTTCAAAAAGGTAGCTCATCTCAAGCAAAACTTGTAAGATGTGTAAAAGGAGCTGTTTTTGATGTAGCAGTAGACCTTAGAAAAAATTCAAAAACTTACAAAAAATGGGTTGGTTGTGTTTTATCAGAAGAAAATAAAAAACAATTTTTAATACCTAGAGGATTTGCTCACGGATTTTTAACTTTGACTGATAATGTTGAATTTGTTTACAAAGCTGATAATTACTATGACCCGCAAGCTGATAGAAATATTATTTGGAATGATGAGGAGATAAATGTTGATTGGGGAATAGAAAATCCTATTTTATCAGAAAAAGATAAAAAAGCTCCAAAATTATCAGAAAGTGATGTGGATTTTTAAAATACAGGGGGAAAAATTTTGAATAGAGATTTGACAAAAGGAAATATCACAAAGACAATGCTTTTATTTGCTCTTCCTATGATAGCTGGAAATATTCTTCAGCAGTTTTATAATATAGCAGACACATTTATTGTAGGAAAATTTTTAGGAGCAGATGCTTTGGCAGCTGTAGGTTCTTCTTATGCTCTTATGATATTTCTTACATCTATTCTTTTGGGACTTTGTATGGGAAGTGGAGCTTTATTTTCTATAAGGTTTGGAGAGAAAAATGAAGAAAAATTAAAATCTAGTATTTTTGTTTCATTTTTTCTTATATTAGCTGTGACAGTTGTGATAAATATATTTTCTTTTGTATTTATTGATAAAATTATAAATTTTATGAGAATACCAGAAAATATTTTTAAGATAACTAAGGATTATCTTTGGATAATTTTTTTTGGAATAGTTTTCACTTTTTTATATAATTTTTTTGCCTCTCTTTTAAGAGCTTTGGGAAATTCTGTAGTTCCACTTATTTTTTTAGCTACATCAGCTATAACAAATATACTTCTTGATTTGTGGTTTGTAATTGATCTTGGCTGGGGAGTAAAAGGAGCTGGAGGAGCTACTGTTATTGCTCAAGGAATATCGGGAGTAGGAATTGCAATCTATACATATTATAAATTTTCATGGATATTTTCAGGATTTTCAAAAAAATTTTTCAGTAAAAGTATATTAAAAGAGATTTCTCAATACTCATTTCTTACTTGTATGCAACAATCTATAATGAATTTGGGAATTCTTATGGTACAAGGTTTAGTTAATAGTTTTGGTACAGTGATTATGGCAGCTTTTACAGTGGCAGTGAAAATTGATTCCTTTGCTTATATGCCAGTTCAAGATTTTGGAAATTCTTTTTCAACTTTTATTGCACAAAATTATGGAGCAGGAGAGAGCAAAAGAATAAAAGAGGGAATAAAAAATGCTATTAAAGTCTCAACTCTTTTTTGTGTTTTTATTTCTGGGATTGTGTATATTTTTGCAGAAAAACTTATGTTGATATTTGTCCAGCCAAATGAAATAGAAATTATTGAAGAGGGAATAAAATATCTTCGTATAGAGGGAGTATTTTATTGGGGAATAGGTTGTTTGTTTCTTTTGTATGGATTTTTTAGAGCTATTGAAAAGCCAGGAGTATCTCTTATTCTTACAATAGTTTCTTTAGGAACAAGAGTTGTACTTTCATATTCTTTGGCAGGGATACCAGCTATAGGAGTAAAAGGAATATGGTGGTCTATTCCAATTGGTTGGATTTTAGCAGATGGAGTTGGATTTTTTTATTATCTAAAAAATAAAAGAAATCTTGACAGGAGAAAAGAATTATAATTTTTGGTATTGGTGTTAAAAAATGCTGATACCATTTTTTATTTAGATATTTTCAGTACTTTAATAACCGATATATTTCAATATACCTCGCAACTTAGAAACATTTCATTTGAAAAAAAATCTAAATATGATATAATAATTACAATAGAATAAAATTAATATAATAAGGAGAAAACATTATGATAAAATATACATTATTATCATTACTGGCATATTTTTCTGGTTCTATTCCAAGTGGTGTTTGGATAGGAAAGACATTTAAAGGAATAGATATAAGAACAGTGGGAAGTAAAAATTCAGGTGCAACAAATGCTTATAGAAATTTAGGTGCAGTCTATGGGATTATGACCTTGGTAATAGATGCTTTGAAAGGTTATTTGCCACTTTTGGTTGCAAGTAAAATGGGAGTATCTGAAAAATATATTGTTGTCATTGGTCTTATAGCGATACTAGGACATTCTTTTTCTTGTTTTCTAAATTTTAAAGGAGGAAAAGGAGTTGCAACAAGTTTAGGAGTATTTTTATTTTTAGCTCCAAAAGCTATTGGTATTGCCACACTAGGATTTTTAATAGTTGTTTTCTTCACAAGATATGTATCACTTTCTTCAATTACAGCAGCTATAATTTTGCCAATAATGACAATGATTCTACCTGCAAAAGATGGAGTGGACAAATTTACACTATCAATACTTAGTGTTTTTATAGGGGTTTTCGTTATATACAAACATAAAACAAATATAACAAGACTTTTAAATGGAACAGAATCGAAAATAGTATTTAAAAAATAAAATAGGAGGTAGGCAAAATATATAATTGCCTAAGGATTTTATGGAAAAAATAGTAGTAGTAGGATCAGGTAGCTGGGGGACAGCTTTAGCTTTGACACTGGCTAGAAAAAATTGCTTTGATGTTGTTATGTGGGAATATAACAAAGAATTAGCAGAAAAATTAGAAAAAACAAGAGAAAATGAACTTTTACCGGGGGTAAAATTTCCAGATAATTTACATGTAACAAACGAAAAAGAAAATCTTTTTAAAGATGCCAAAGTGGTTATATTTTCAATTCCATCACAAGTATTAAGAGGTGTTGTGGCTCAATTCTCTAATCAATTAAGAAGTGATCTGTTGATAGTTAACACAGGGAAAGGGTTAGAAATTTCAACAGGAATGAGACTTTCTGATGTTATAAAAGATGAGATTTTTGGTAAATATCATAATAATATAGTTGTACTTTCTGGACCAACTCACGCAGAAGAAGTAGCAATGGGGTTACCTACTACGATAGTTGCAGCTGGAAAATATGAAAATGCTAAAAAAATTCAAGAGATTTTCAATTCAAAAGTATTCAGAGTATATGTAAATGAAGATATGATTGGAGTGGAACTTGGAGGAGCTGTTAAAAACTGTCTTGCTTTAGGAGCAGGGATTGCAGATGGAATGGGATTTGGAGACAATACAAAGGCTGCACTTATTACTCGTGGAATAAAAGAGATGATAAGATTTGGAGAAAAATGTGGAGCTAATCCAGAAACATTCAATGGACTTGCAGGAATAGGAGATTTAATAGTTACTTGTGCAAGTAAACATAGTAGAAATAGATATGTAGGAGAAAAATTAGGAAAGGGAGAAAAACTTTCTGATATTTTAAATGGAATGAAAATGGTAGCTGAGGGAGTACCTACTGTAAAAGCTGTGTATGAAAAGGCGAGAGAATTAAATGTTCCAATGCCAATAACAGAGGCTATATACAAAGTTATATATGAAGATAAAAAAGCTACTGAAATGGTAGAGGAGTTAATGACACGTGAATTAAAAGAAGAATTTTAGCTTGGGGTGGTACTAATGGAAGAAAAGGATCTAGTAGCTATTTATTTGAATGATATAAGGAAATATAAAATATTAACCAAAGAGGAAGAAGAGCAATTACTTCTAAAAGTAAAAGCTGGAGATATAGAGGCAAAGAATAAATTGATTGTATCAAATCTTCGTCTTGTTGTTAGTATTGCCAAAAGTTATTTGAATAAGAAGATGTCTTTGATAGATATGATTAGCGAGGGAAACATTGGGCTTATTCACGCAGTTGAAAAATTTGATACAGATAAAGGATATCGTTTCTCAACATATGCTGTTTGGTGGATAAAACAGTCCATTAGTAAGGCTCTTATTAATAAAGGAAGGGAGATAAGAGTTCCGTCTTATAAATATGATCTTTATAATAAAATAAATAAATTTATTTTAGATGAGATGGTAAGAACTGGAGAATATCCCACAAATGAAGAGGTTGCTGAAAAATTAAATCTAAAACTAAAAACTGTGGAAGATGCAGGTCTTGATTTTCAAGAGATAATGTCTTTAAGTGAAGAAGTAGGAGAAAATATTTTCCTAGAAGATACTTTGGCTATCCAAGATAAAACAGATATAGAAAAAGATTTTATAAATAAAATGGGTAGAGAAAAAGTTAAAAATATGGTAAATGATCTTACTACTAGAGAAAGAGAGATATTAAAGAGAAGATATGGTCTTGATGGCTATGATATCCATACTCTTGAAGAGATAGGGGAAACTTTTAGTATAACTAGAGAAAGAGTAAGACAACTTGAGAAAAAAACATTAGAAAAATTAAGAAAAAAATATAGGAAAGATCTATACAATAATCTTTTTATTTAGAATTTGGGAGGAAGAATGTTTGTAAAGATAGATAGATTAGAATTTCTAAAAAAGTTAAGAATTGTTGAAAAGGCAATATCTGAAAATAAGGTAAAACCTATAATAGGTTGTGTGTACCTAAAGGCTAAAGATGGGAAAATAACTTTTTATGGAACTAATTTAGAAATAACAATGGTATCAACAGCTGAGGCTTTAGTATTAGAAGATGGAGTTGTGGCTTTTCAACCTCAACTAATAGATGAATATGTAAAGGAGTTATCTGAAAAAGAACTATCATTAAAAGTCCAAGGAAATGGGCTTGTAATAGAGACTGAAGATTCATCAACAGAGTTTTCTACAATGAATGCTGAAGAATATCCAAAGATTGAATATTCTTATGATGAGGCTGAAAGTTGGTTTACAATAGAGGGGCAAAGACTTTTAAGTGTTTTTGAAAAAGTAAAATATTCGGCAGCTACTGGAAGTGAAAACCTAGCAATGAATTGTATAAGATTAGAGGCTAGTGACAAGGTAGCAAGATTTATAACAACAGATACTTACCGTATGACTTATTTAGAGCAAGAGATTGATACAGATTGTAAATTAAATATAAGTATTCCTTTAAATTCTGCTGACGCTATAACAAAACTTTTAAAAGTAGAGCCATTAGAAACTATAAAAGTATTATTCAACAAAAATTATATCTATTTTATAAGTGGAGAGACAGAGATAATTTGTAGAATTATTGAGCTAACTTTCCCAAATTATAGAGGAATTTTAGAAGGAGCTACTTATAATAAAAAATTTGTTATAAAAAATGAAGAGTTTTCTAAAATATTAAAAAGAGTTCAAATATTTGTAAAAAATAATACAGATGCTAAAAATGGAGCGTTATTAGAATTTTCTGATAAAAGACTTTTGATCAGTGGTACAAGTAGTATAGCAAAAGTTGTGGAAGATATTAAGATAGACTATGAGGGTAGTCCACTAAGAATATCTTTAAATGTAAAATTCCTATTGGAGTTTATGCAAAACTTAGATAATGAGAAAAATATAATCATAGAATTAAAAGAGGCAAATAGCTCTGTAAAAATCATAGAAGAGGGAAATGATAAATATATATACATTGTTATGCCACTAGCTCTAAAAGATTAAGAATTGAAAAATAAAGGAAAGGGGAAAAACCTTTCCTTTTTTTTGTAAAAAAATTACACAAGAAATTGAAATAGCGATAAAAATATGATATAATTTGGTGTATAAAAAAAATTCTACATGGGGTAAAATTATGACCAAATTTTTTAAAAATATTATGACGAAATTGGTGTATAATTATTATTTTGTATGTTATTTTTTTGAAGAGAAAATCTTAAAAGACCAAAAAGCTTTCAATAAATTTTCTTACAAATTAGTAAATTATAACAATAGAAGAGTTTTAAAAAATATCAAAGGGAAATCCCCTAAAAAAATTTCTATCTTACTGCCACATTGTCTTCAAAATGAAGATTGTATATTCAAGATAACTTCTGATGTAAAAAATTGTAAAAAATGTGGGAAATGTAAAATGGGAGATTTCTTAGCTTTGAAAGAGGAATATGGTTTATCTGTAAAAGTGGCTACTGGGGGAACACTAGCAAGACTTTATCTTAAGAAAGAAAGACCAGATTTTATAATAGCAGTGGCTTGTAAAAGAGATTTAGTGACAGGAATATTTGATATGTATCCAATGAATGTTTATGGGATATTCAATATAATAAAAGACTCTCCTTGCGTAAATACAGATGTGGATATTAAGGAGATAAGAAAAGTCTTAAATAATGTTTTAAATAAAGGAGAGTGAAAACTTGTGAGAAAAAATGCTACAAAGATATTAATATTTTCTTTATTTATTAGCAGTTTAGCTTATGGTGGAATGAAAGAAGACATAACTTTTCTTAATGAGTTATATGGTCAAGGAAGATATGAGATGGCTATTCAAGAATCAAAAAAATTCTTAAATATCTATCCAAAATCAAAATACAACAAAGATTTATGTAAAAGAATTGGGATTATAAGCTATCTAAATGGAAACTATGAAGAGTCAAAAACTTATTTTAATAAATATATGACAGAGTATAAGATAAAAAAATCTGAAAAAAATGAGGCTTATTCATATCTTTATAGAATCGCTCTTTTAGAAAATGATAAAACAAAATCAGGTTATTATAAAAATATAATAAGATTAGATGAAGAAGTAAACGAGATGACAGACTACGAAAGTGGAATCATTCTTCTAAATAATGGAAGAAATGAAGAGGCACTAGCTCATTTTAACGAGGCAATCTCTTTACAAGGAGCAAATTTAGAAAATTCTTACCTTTATAAATCTTTGGTTCTTTTAAATCTTGGAAGACATCAAGAGGCTTTAAACTCTGTAAACGTATATAATAATATGAATATTAAAAATAAAGATTTACCACTTATAACATATCTTTATGGAGTTTTAAACTACAGACTAAACAATATAAATAAAGCTATTGAATATTTAGAATCAGGTTTAAAAAACTTTCCAAATGATTCTTATAGTCTAAAGGGAAAATTAGTTTTAATAGAGATATACTTAAATAGAAGTGAGGCAACAAAAGCTTTAAGACTTTATTCAACTCTTACAGATAAAGCTGATATAGTAAAAGCCTCAAAAGTTTTTGGAAGTTTCTTTATAACTAAGGGAGAATATACAAGAGCTATTGACTTCTTTGATAAGATACCAACTAAAGACCAAGGAACTCAATATGCTTATGCCTATGCTTATTTTAAAGAAAATAACTTCGATAGAGCAATCAAGGAATTTAAAAAGATTGACTCTCCAAAATATAAAACAGATGCACAATATTATGAGATTTTATCATATTATAATCTTAAAAATTATGCTGAGGTTTTAAAATATGAGCCAACTCTTAATGATTATCTAATGGACAGTAAAAAATATAATGATGTTAGAGTTGTATTTGCAAACTCAGCTTATGAGCTAGAAGAATATCAAAAATCTTATGATTATTACTGCGAAGTTTATAAAGACTATCCAGAGCTTGAAAATCTTTATAGAAAAATGGTAGTTGGAAGAAAATTAGATGATGATAAATTAATGGAAAGTATCTTGGCAGAGTATAAGGAAAAATATCCAGAGGATAAAACTTATAAAAAAGATATCTATACTCTTTTAGGAGAGTTCTATTATAAAAATAAAAATATGGCAAAGGCTGAAAATACTTATAAAGAGTTTTTAGCCACAGAAAATGAAGTTGGAATGACTAACAAACTGGTAGATCTTTTAGTAAATGAGAAAAAATATACTGAGGTTTTAGAATATCTAAATACTTTAGAGCCAACAGATGACAATGAGTACCTAAAAGGTATTGCTTATATGGGAATAGGAAACTATCCAAAAGCTAATGAGTTTTTTGGGGAACTTAATAAAAAAGAGGGAATAGACCCTAAATTAGATGAAAAAGTAAGATACTCAACAATAAAAAATAATTTCTTATGGGAAAAATATCAAACAGTTTTAACTGATGGTAGAGCTTATATTTCAAATAAAGAGGCTTATAGAATAGATGATATTATAGATATTATTGGTATCTCTTATTATAGAATGGAAAACTTCAAAAGAGCTAGAGAATATTTTACAATCTTACAAAAATATAGAGGAAGATATTCTTATGCTAAGTATCAAATAGCTGATACATATTTTGCTGAGAAAGATTATGCAAAAGCTTTAGAGTTATTCCAAGAGATTGGAAATGATAAAAAATATCAAAAAGATTATAGAGAGGGAGCAAACTATTGGAAACTTCAATGCTATTTATCTCTAAATCAAGTTGATAAATTCTTGGGAGAAAGTGAGATTTTTGCTAAGACTTATCCAAAATCAACATATATGAAGAATCTTATGATAATAAGAGGAAAGGTATTAGTTGAAAAAGGAGATATGTCTAAAGCTTTAGAAGAATATAAAAATCTATATGCTAAGATGACTAGCAAAGATGAAAAAGATTCTACATTAGAGAAAATAATTGACATTACTCTTCTATCAAATGATAAGAAAGAGGCAAAAGTTTGGATAGATAAACTAAACGATACTTATAAAAAAGCTTATTACAGTTCAGTTTATTATAGAAGTCAAGAGATGTTTGATGAGGCTAGAAAATCAGAAAAAGTTCTTCTTAAATCAAAAGATTATAAAGATTATGCTTTAAAAAATCTAGCTGATGACGAATATTCAAGTCAAAAATACAAAGAGGCTTTAAAATACTATCAAGACATAGACAAATTAGATGTAAGTTCTTACAAAGACTATGCTCTATATATGATTGGAAATATCTATACTAAAGAGGGAAAACTTGGTGAGGCTGAAGTAACTCTTACAAAAGTATTTGTACTTTATCCACAAAGTGATTATGTAATACCAGCTCAAATAAAACTAGCTGAAGTTTATGAAATGAACAAGAATTACAAAAAAGCTGTATCTGCTTATGAAGAGATAGACAGAAATCCAAAAGCTAGTGAATACCACGAATTTATTTTAGAAAAACTGTTATATATAAGCTTACAACAAGAAAATAAAGAAAATGTTGTAAAATATTATGATGAGTTAAGTAAGATAAATAAATTGTCAGCTGATAAATACAAAGATATAGTCGATAAAATAAAAGTTTTAGAAAATGAAGTTGAAGTAGAAGGAGAATCTTCTGAGATAGAAAAAGCTGAGATGTCAGTAAAAGAGGACATACAATCTAATGAGATAAAAGCAGAAGAAATAAAAGAAGTACCAGTTGAAACTAAAGAAGTAACTGAAACAAAAAAATAAAAACTTAAGGAAAAATAAAAACGGAGGTAAGGAATGAAAAAAACTGTTTTATTATTAATGTTAGCAATGAGTTTAGGAGTTTATTCAGCAGAAAATCAGGTAGTTCAACAAAGTAATGTTTTAATAGACAAAGAGGTTACTGGAGTAAATAAAGATACTTTAGAAGTTAGAGAAATAAAAGAAGAGGGGCTAGAGTTAGAACAAGAAAAAGTAGATGCTACAAGACTAAATGTATCTAACAAAAAATTAAAAGAGGAAAAAGAGGCTAATTTATTAAGAGAAGATGAAAAATTAAAAAAAGAATTATCTGGAGATGTTGAAAAAGAATCATCTATTTGGAAAGTTATATTAGGAATATTAGCAGTAGCTGGAATAGCAGTAGCTTTATAATTAGGAGGACAATAGAAAATGTATTGGATAGAAAAAGGTGGAATATTGATGTACTTCATAGCAGGTATGTCTATTCTAGGTACAACAGTTATTATTGAGAGATTTTTTTACTTTATTTTATCAGAGAGAAACAGATTTGATGATATAAGAGATAAGTTTCAAAAATATTTAGAAGAAAATGATATAAAAGGTGCTATTGAGTTTTTGGGAAATTCTAAATCTGCTAGTGGTAGAGTTGTAAAAGATGTATTAGCTATCTGGGCAAAAACAAAGACAGCTAATATAACTACTTTAGAAGAAAAAGCTAGAGAGTCAGCTTTATCAGAAATAAGTCGTCTAGAAAAAAATATGTGGGTTTTATCAATGGTAGCTCACGTAACACCACTTTTAGGACTTTTAGGAACAGTTACAGGTATGATAAAAGCTTTCCAAGCAGTAGCAATTCACGGTACAGGAGATGCTGCAGTTTTAGCAGAAGGAATATCTGAGGCACTATTTACAACAGCTGGAGGATTATTTGTAGCGATTCCTGCTATGATAATTTACAACTATTACAATAAAAAAATCGATAATACTATTAATGATATGGAAAAAGCAAGTACAGAGGTTATCAATTACTTTAGGAGATAGGTTATGAAAATAGAAAGATATAGAAGAAGAAATAATCAAAATATTATTTTAGAAATGACTCCTCTTATAGACGTTGTCTTTCTTTTATTGATATTTTTCTTGGTAGCGACAACTTTTGAAGATATTGATACAGGAATAAAAATTGACTTACCTCAATCTACTATAAGAGAGGTAAAAACAGTAAAAGAAGTACAACTTAGCTTGACTAACTCAAAAGAGATTTTCCTAAAATATCAAGATGGAAAAGAAAATAAAAAAATTCTTATAAAGAAAGCTAACTTAAAGAGAGAGTTGTCAAAAGTATTAGCTGAATCAGAAAATAAAGCTGTTGTAATAAGTGGAGATAAAACACTTGATTATGGATTTATAGTGGAAATTATGACTCTTTCTAAAGAGGCAGGTGCAGAGCAACTAGATATTGATACAGTATTTCAAAAATAGGAGTTGAGTGTTGTGGGAATTAAGAAAAATGATTTTTTATCTTTTATTGTAGCCTCAGCTCTTAATATAGGACTTATACTGATATTGCCTAGTTTACAAACAGAAGATGTAGGAGATAAGAAGTTAAAAGTTGGTCTTGTAGCCTTAGAAAAAGAGAAAACATATTCTAAAGCAAATAATAAGACTCTTCCAGCAAAAGAGAAAACTGAAAAGAAAGAGATTGTAAAAACAACTACTGATAAAGTTGTAGAAAATAAAGTAGAAGTTAAGAAAGAGAAAAATTTAAGTTTAGTTGAACTTTCAAAGTCAATACAAGCACCATCTTTTGAAATTATTTCTACTCAAAAGGAAAAAACTTTCAAGAAAAATAATCAATTAGAAAATGCTGCAATGTCTTATAAAAAAGAGCTTAAATATGAGAGAGAGGACAATCCTGGATTAGAAAAAGAAAAATCTGTTTTTAGTGATTCAAAAATAATAGATAAAATTATGTCTAATACAGAAGATGAAAATTTAACATTAAATTCTGATAAAAATCTTTCTTTTGAAAATATAAAAGTTGATAAAGGAAGAGTGGAAGGATTACCTAGTGGATATAAATTAGGACTTGAAGATGGAGATATTATTGCTAGATGGGATTCTTCCAATAAAGAACCTGTTTATCCAGAAAAAGCAGAACTTAGAGGATTACAAGGAACTGTAAAAGTAAGACTTGATGTAAATGAAAAGGGAGAAGTCCTAAGCCTTACAATTATAAAAGGAAGTGGAGTTCCTGAAATAAACAGAGCTATAGAAAATATTGGACGTACTTGGAAAATATACTTAAGTAAACACGGACTAAGAATAAAAGGAAAAGTTATATTAGATTATACTTTCAAATTGAAAGGAGTATAATAAAGGAGAGAAAGCAGATGAACATATTAGGGTTTAGAATAGAGGTTGAACTAAAAGAAAAGTTAGAAAATAATATAGATAATGAAATCAAGGTTGTAGAAAATGTAACTGATTTTATAGAGGCTTTAAAAGACAGAAGATATGAGTGTGTGTTAGTAGAGGAGATGCAACTTCCTGTTGATACTTTGATAAATATTATAAAAAAAATAGAGGAATTTCAAAAGAAAGCTGTTATAATAGTTTTAGGTCAAAGTTCAAACTTAAAAGTTGTAGCTGGAAGTATCAAAGCAGGGGCTTATGATTATATTTTAAAACCATCAGAAACTGATGAGATAATAAAAATTATTGAAAAATCTGTAAAAGATCATAAACTTATGGCAGAGAGAGTAGATAAAAATAAAAATACTGGTGAAAGACTTATAGGGCAAACTAAAGAGATAGTAGAAGTTTATAAAAAAATAGGAAAAGTTGCTATAAGTAGAGTTCCAGTTCTTATAGTTGGAGAAAAAGGAACAGGAAAGAAAAGTGTAGCTACTTCTATTCATCAATTTAGTGATTCTGCAAAAAAACCTTTCATTAGTATCAACTGTACATCATTCCAAAACTCTTTACTAGAAAGAAGATTATTTGGATATGAGAAAGGAGCTTTTGAGGGAGCTATATTCTCACAAGCAGGAGACCTTGAAAAAGCAAATGGAGGAACACTTCATCTTGGAAATATAGAGTTTTTAAACTTAGATATTCAATCAAAAATACTTTATCTATTACAAGAAAAAGAGTTCTTTAGAATGGGAGGAGCAGACCCAATAAAAACTGATATAAGAATTATTGCTACAACTAGTGCAAACTTAGAAGAGGCAATTACAAATGGAACTTTTATTGAAGAACTTTATCATAAATTAAAAGTTTTAGAAATAACAATTCCACCTTTAAGAGAGAGAAAAGACGACATTCCATTTATAATAGACAAATATTTATCTGAATGTAACGCCGAACTTAACAAAGCTGTTAAAGGTGTAAGTAAACCAGCTATCAAAAAAATTATGAGATATGATTGGCCGGGAAATGTAACAGAGCTTAAAAATGCTATAAAATCAGCAGTGGCCCTTTGTAGAGGAAACTCTATCCTTGTGGAAGATTTACCAAATAATGTATTAGGAAATAGACCTGTTAAGAGAAAGGGAGATATTCAAGACTGGATTTTAGCAGACTGGATAGAGGGAGAGATTTCAGCTTTCCAAGCTAGTGGAAAAGGTGCTTATTACGCAAATGTAATATCAAAAGTAGAAAAAGAACTTATAAGACAAGTTTTAGAAATAACTAGTGGAAAGAGAGTAGAAACAGCAGAGATTTTAGGAATCACAAGAAATACTTTAAGAACTAAGATGGGAAATTATGAGTTAGAATAATTTTCCTATGGGAGATAAATTATGCATATGACACTTTATAGAAAATATAGACCTAAAACTTTTGAAGAAGTGGCAGGAGAATCTGATATAATAAAAACTTTAAAAAACTCTTTGGATAATAATAAATTAGCTCACGCATATCTTTTTAATGGTCCAAGAGGAGTTGGTAAAACAACATCAGCAAGACTTATAGCTAAAGGTGTAAACTGCTTGAAAAATGGTATAAGCAGTACACCTTGTAATGAGTGTGAGGCTTGTAGAGAGATAGACAGAGGAAGTTTTATTGATTTAATAGAGATAGATGCTGCTTCAAACAGAGGGATAGATGAGATAAGAGAACTAAAAGATAAGATAAATTATCAACCCTCAAAGGGAAGAAAAAAAATATATATAATAGATGAAGTTCATATGTTGACTAAAGAGGCTTTTAATGCTTTACTAAAAACTTTAGAAGAGCCACCTGAACATGTAATTTTTATACTTGCTACAACAGAGCCAGATAAAATACTTCCAACAATAATCTCAAGATGTCAAAGATATGATTTTAAAACTTTGAGCTATCAAGAGGTAAAAAATAAACTTTCTGATATTTGTGAAAAAGAAAATATAAAGATAGATGATGGAAGTTTGGAGATAATATACGAAACTTCAGGAGGAAGTATGAGAGATGCTATCTCTATTTTAGAGAGAGTAATCATCTCAAATCTTGGAGAGAGTATAACAGAGGAATCTACAAGTAAGACAATAGGAATTACACCAAAAAGTCTTTTAAGAGATTTTTATGATATAATAAAGAGAACATCCTTACAAAAGGGTGTGGAGTTTTTAGAAAAACTTTGGATAGAATCAATTGATATTGAGAAATTTTTTAAAGATTTTGCAAAATATATAAAAGATGAAACTTTTGCAGGAAATATAGAAGTCAGTCAAGGATTAAAAATAATCGGAGGAGTTTTTGATAGCTTAAATAAATTTAAGTATGAAGAGGATAAAAGACTTCTTGGGTATGTGGTGTTAAATACTATAATAAACACTCAAAAAGAGGTAAAACAAGAGATAATTTATAGGGAAGTTCCTGTGGAAACAAAATCTGTAACTGATGGAGAAGAAACACAAGCTAAAAAAATATCTGTTACTCTAGAAGATGTAAAGTCTAAATGGAACGATATTTTAAAAATGGCAAAAGATGAAAAACCTACATACAAGGCTTTTCTAGCAGATGCTTTTCCTATGAAGTTACAAGATGATGAGCTTTGTATAGGATTTAGAGAGAATGAGTTTTCTAAGGAACAAATGGAATCAGATTATTATAATCTTCCATTCCAAGAGATAGTTCAAAAGGTTATGAATACCCAATTAAAACTAAGTTATTTCTTTAAAAAGGATAGAAAAATTGACGAAAAAAGAAATGAGAATATGACTAAGGATATCTTGGCATATTTTTCAGAGGAGTAGAAAATAGATGAGATTAAGTGAGAGATTTGAAGTCATAGAGGTATTAAAAACAGTGGCAGTTTCTTTTTTAATATTTAATGTGGCGATGATATTTCCTCTAACAAGTTTTATATTTCCAGTATATAAAATAAGAGCTAATCAAAAATTAAATCAAAAACAAATATTCATAGTGAATACAGCTCTATTTTTACTTATAGGATTTGTTAGTAAGATGACACTTATGCTTTATGTATCTTTATTTTTGGTAATAGAGGTTCTTTATTATATGTTTGAAACTTTTCAGACAAAAATGGAAATAAAGATTTTTGATAGAATAATAATTACAAGCATAGTTTCAACAGTTTTGATGATATTATTCTTAGGGCAAGCTAGTGACACATTGGAAGTACTTAAAAAAACTATAACTGATGTATATACTAATCAATATGGAATAAGTCAAAGGGACTTAAGTATGATATTTAATTATGCAACAAAATATAGAATGTTTCTATTATATATTTATACAGGAGCTATTGCATATTTTTCATATTTAATCCTTAAGAAAAAAGAGTATAAAGATTGGAAAATATCTTATCAATGGATAATTATTTATATAATTGCGTTTTTTGTAAGTAGATATGCGGGATTTGGAAAAGTAATAGCTGTAAATACTTTAGCAATTTTAAAAATAACTTATGCTTTATACGGAATAAAGTTGATTTATAATCTAATTAATAGTAAAATAAATAATAGCATAATAAGTCAAATGGGAGCTCTAGCTGTGGGATTCTATTTTTCAGGAATTACTTTTATTATAGGAGCTTTAGAGTGCTTTGATTTTATAAAAATACATATAGTGAAATTAAACAACGGAGGAAAAAGATAATGGCAAAAATACAAGTTATTTTAACACAAGACGTAGCAGGACAAGGAAGAAAAGGGGATTTAATATCTGTATCTGACGGATATGCTAAAAACTTTATATTAAAAAATAATAAAGGGATAATTGCCACTGCTGAAGAATTAAAAAGAATAGAAAATCAAAAGAAAAAAGATGAAAAAAGAAATGAAGAAGAAAAACAAAAAGCAATCGCTTTAAAAGAAAGATTAGAAAAAGAAAAATTAGTTATCGAAGTTAAAGTTGGAGAAAATGGAAAATTATTCGGTGCTATAACAAATAAAGAAGTTTCAGCTGAATTAGAAAAAAAATTCAATGTAAAAATTGACAGAAAAAAAATAGATTGTAGTATAAAAGCATTAGGAGAACACAAAGCAGTTTTAAAATTACATCCAGAAGTTAAAGCTGAAATGACTGTAGTAACAAAAGGATAGAAATGGAAGATAAAAAAGAATTATTTAAAACTGTTCCAAGTAGTATGGAGGCAGAGAGGTCTGTACTAGGAGGGATATTTTTAAAACCAGATGCTTTTGGAGAAGTCATAGGAGTTGTAGGGAGAGATGATTTCTATAAGGTAGCTCATAGATATATTTTTGAGGCTATGAGTGAATGTTATAGCAATCAAGAGAGCATTGACCCAGTTTTGATATTAGAAAAACTTAGAAAAATGGGAAAATGTGATGAGATTAACGGCGAAGAACTTTTGATGGAGATAATCAAAGGTGTACCGACAGCTGCAAATCTTATGTCCTATGCAAAAATAGTTAAAGAAAAAGCACTTCTTAGAAAACTTGGAGAGGCTGGAACAAAAATTGTTGAGATGGCTTATGATGGTTATGAAGATGCTGATATGATTTTGGATAAAGCAGAGGGTTTAATTTTTAAAATAGCTGAAAATAAAGACTCTAAAGATATAGTAAATATAAGAGAGGCTATAACTGAGGAGTTAAAAAGATTAGAAGTTATAGTAAAAAATAAAGGTGCAACAACAGGAATATCTTCTGGATTTAGTGTTTTTGATGAAAAAACAAGTGGATTTCATCCATCTGATTTGATAATATTAGCTGCAAGACCCTCTATGGGAAAAACAGCTTTTGCATTAAATATAGCTCTTACAATGGCAGCGAGAGAGGAAAAGGGAGTTTTATTATTCAGTCTTGAGATGTCTAGTGCTCAACTTTTACAAAGACTTTTGGCTATTCAATCAGGTATAGGACTTCAAAAAATAAGAAATGGATTTCTAACTGATGATGAATGGGGAAAAATCGGTATAGCTTGTGGACAACTTTCTGAAGCAAAAATCCATATTGCTGATACTCCAAGTGTAAATGTTCTTGAGATAAGGTCAATAGCTAGAAAATTAAAAGCTATGGGTAGACTTGACGCAATAGTTATCGACTATCTTCAACTTATAAAAGGAACAGGAAAAGGAGATAACAGACAACAAGAAATATCAGATATTTCTCGTTCATTAAAAGGAATTGCAAGAGAACTTGATGTGCCAATAATAGCACTTTCTCAACTTTCCAGAGCTCCAGAACAAAGAGCTGATAGAAGACCGATGCTTTCAGACTTGAGAGAATCGGGAGCTATCGAACAAGACGCCGATATGGTAATATTTTTATACCGTGATGATTATTATAATGAGAATACTGATGAAAAAGGAATTACAGAAGTAATCATTGGTAAACAGAGAAACGGACCAGTAGGAACTGTCAAACTTAGATTCTTCCACGAAATAACTAAGTTTGGTGATTATACTACTAAGATAGATTAGTTTTTAAATTTTTTTAATAGAAGGAGATATAATGAAAAAAGTAGAATTACTAGCTCCAGCAGGTAATATAGAAAAAATGGAGATGGCTTTTCACTATGGTGCTGATGCAGTATTTTTAGGAGGAAAGGCATTTAACCTAAGAGCAGGGAGCAATAATTTTTCTGACGAAGAATTAACAAAGACTGTTGAGTATGCTCACAGCCTTGGAAAAAAAGTTTATGTTACATTAAACGTAATACCACACAATGAAGAATTAGAAGATTTACCAGAGTATGTAAAATTTTTGGAAAGCATAAATGTTGACGGAGTTATAGTTGCTGACCTTGGAGTTTTCCAAATAGTAAAACAAAACTCAAATCTTTCAATAAGTGTAAGTACACAAGCAAGTAATACAAACTGGGTATCAGTTAAAGCTTGGAGAGATATGGGAGCAAGAAGAGTTGTTCTTGCAAGAGAAATCTCTTTAGAAAATATAAAAGAGATAAAAGCAAAAGTTCCAGATATTGAGATAGAAGTATTTATCCACGGAGCAATGTGTATGTCTATTTCTGGAAGATGTCTTTTAAGTAACTATATGACAGGAAGAGATGCAAATAGAGGAGACTGTGCTCAATCTTGTAGATGGAGATATTCTTTAATGGAAGAAAAAAGACCGGGAGAATATATGCCAGTATTTGAAGATGAACACGGAACATTTATCTTCAGTTCAAAAGACCTTTGTACTATAAGAATGATAGATGAAATCTTAGCAGCTGGAGTAGATTCATTAAAAATCGAAGGAAGAATGAAAGGAATATATTATGTAGCTAATGTTGTTAAAACATATAGAGAGGCTATTGATAAATATTATGCTGGAAATTATTCTTTTGAAGAAAAATGGATAAAAGAATTAGAGTCAACTTCTCACAGACTTTATACTGAAGGATTCTATCACGGAAGACCGGGAGCAGAGGCTCAAAACTACAACGATAGAAACTCTTACAGCCAAACTCATCAACTTGTAGCAAAAGTTATAGACAAAATCGGAGATAATCAATATATCTTAGCTATAAGAAATAGACTTGAGAGTGGAGAGGAGTTAGAAGTAGTTACTCCAAAATATGATCCAAGAAAAATAACTCTTCCAACAATGACTTTAATAGGAAAAAATGGACACGAAGAGGAAACAACAGTTGCAAATCCAAATTCCGTTGTAAGAATAACTCTTGATGAAGATATGGAAGTATTGGATATGATTAGAAGATATAAAGAAGAAGCATAATAAAAATATAAACTGTACCTAAAATCTTAGAAATAAGAAAAGGTACAGTTTTTTATTGTAATTATTTTTTAAAAATATTGTGTAATTTAAAACAAGATATGCTATAATAAGATATAAAAAAAGATTTTATCCTCAAAAGTGGAGGTGATGTTCATAGTGAGAATGTTTTTTGACAAATCAAAAGATATTTTTGTTATGAACATTTTTTTTACAAATAAATAGAGTTTAGAAAAACAAGGAGTTGGTAAATATGATGACTTTTATAGGAGCTGTATTGATTGCAATAGGAAGTTTT
>Magnolia_p2__coassemble_1128_pt1 | contig 20908 bp, 19 predicted proteins | sample Magnolia_p2__metabat2_low_PE_028 | metagenome-assembled genome bin Magnolia_p2 | reverse complement strand
CAGATTATTTTTCTATATTTTTTATATAAATTAATTATTTTCTTTGAGTGATTTGCAAAAAAATTAAAATTATATTTAAAAAATAATAAAACATAAAAGTGGTTATTGTATAGTTAAGAAATATAAAATTAAAAATAAAATAATTTCTTTTAATTAAGATAATTTTATATGAATCTTTAATATTTTTTAGGTTTACAATAGCCACTTAAGTTAGATTTATAAATAATTTTCTTCTACTAATCTATTTTTTACTGTATCATAAAACTCTTCTCCAAAAATGTTTACTAAAGTATCTTTATAAGATTCTATAAATGGTCTATATCCCTCTTCTTCAAAACCTTTCGGATTTCTTTTTCTAAATAACATTGATTTTGAAAAATCTTCATTTATGCAAGGAAGTTCATAATAATCCTCAATAGTAAAAGAATTTGTAAAATCATCAGGAAGTGTTATATAAAGTTTTGAGTTATCATCTTCTGATAAAATTTCTAATGGCCACAATAAACAAACTAGTGGTTTATAGTAGCAAACTTCTTTATAATCCATATTTTTATTTAGGCAAAGAGAATGGATTCCACAAAGGGTAATTCTATCTTCTCTCTTATATCCATAAAAGCACATCTCTGTCTGTTCCTCAATATCAGTTATTATTTCTCTAGTTTCTTGATTTAGAAGTTCCTCTTTTATATCCTCTTCCTCATAACCAAGCTCATAAGTTATATCAAGATTTTTAGTAATATGATTAAAATCTTCTAAGTTATCAACTAAAAATTCTCTAGTTTCTTTTCTTAATTTTGAGGGACTATCTGCACAACAATCATTACTACAATTAAAGCAGTCAAAATTAGAGTATTTTCCAAAAACTTCCCAGTCTATTACAGCATCATACTCTTTTCCATTTATTTTAACTTTTGTATGTATCATATTTTCATTTGAAAAATACTGTCTAGCTATCTTTTCAGCTTTCTTTGATACTTTATATACTTTTTCACCTTTTGGATGATTTAAAAATAAAAAATAATTCATTATTTCTCCTTAAATTTTTTCAAAATAAAAAGCTCCCTTTGATTATATACTGAAAAATATATTTTATCAAGGGAGCATTTATTAAAGTTTTAACATTTTATCTAAAGTATGAATTAACTCTTCTATTATTTTTTCCTCTTTACCAGCTTTTATCTCATCTACTACACAGTGTTTCAAGTGTCCTTCAAGAATAAGCTTAGAAACTCCACCAAGTGCTGCTCTAACTGATGAAATTTGATTTAGAACATCGTCACAATAAGCATCTTTTTCTATCATATTGCTTATTCCTTTTATCTGTCCCTCTATTCTATTTAGACGAACTTTTAGTTTTTTCTTTATATCATAAGTACAATAATTTGCACAAAAGCTTTTTTTCTCTTCTTTTTCATTATGTTGACACTCTTTACATAAATCTTTTTCCATCTCAATCTCCTTATTTGTTAAAATTTCTAAGTCTTAAAGCGTTGGTTACAACTGAAACTGAACTCATAGCCATAGCAGCTCCAGCTACCATAGGATTTAATAAAGCACCTGTAAATGGATATAAAATTCCAGCTGCTACTGGTATTCCTAAACTATTATATAAAAATGCCCAGAATAGATTTTCTTTGATATTTTTTATAGTGGCGTGACTAAGTCTTATAGCCACTTCAACATCTTTTAAATCCTCTTTCATAAGAACAATATCTGCACTCTCGATAGCTATATCAGTTCCACCACCGATAGCTATTCCAATATTAGCTTGAGATAAGGCTGGAGAATCGTTTATTCCATCTCCTACCATTGCCACATTATATCCCTCTTCTTGTAATCTTTTTACTTCTAAATATTTATCCTCTGGACTAACCTCTGATAAAATAATATCTATCCCAACTTTTTTCCCAATTATCTCAGCAGTTTCTTTTTTATCTCCAGTTATCATAGCAATTTTCATTCCCATTTTTTTAAGATTTGCTATACTTTCTATAGAATTTTCTTTTATCTTGTCAGCTACTCCAATAACTCCTATATATTTATCATCAATTCCTACAAAAATAGGTGTTTTTCCTTCACGAGCTAATCTATTTCCATCTTCTTCTCTAAAATCTTTAACAGATTTGTTTACAAATAGTTTTTTATTACCAACATAGATTTTTTTATTATCTATCTCTCCGATAATCCCCTCACCAGAGATATTTAAAAAGTTTTCTACTTTTAATTTTCCTAAAACATTTCCAAGCTTTTCACTTTCGTTGACTATTGCCTCTCCTAGTGGGTGGTCTGAATATTTTTCTAAAGTTCCTATAATTTCTAAAATCTCTTTTTGAGAATATTTGCTCTCATCTAAAATCAAATCTGTTACAGCAGGTTTTCCCTCTGTTATTGTACCTGTTTTATCAAAAACAATCATATTTACTTTATGAGCTTTTTCTAGTGCCTCTCCAGATTTTATTAAAATTCCAAGCTCTGCTCCCCTACCAGTTCCAACCATTATAGCTGTTGGTGTAGCAAGACCTAAAGAGCAAGGACAAGCAATAACTAAAACAGAGATTAAGATTGTAAGTGAAAATACTTGTGGGTTCATTGTAAGAGAAACTTTTCCTGTAACTCCTAATACATACCATAAAACACTTGCTATAATAGCAATCACAATAACTATCGGTACAAAATATCTTGAGACTTCGTCAGCAATTTTTGCTATTGGAGCTTTTGATTCTTGAGCATCTTCTACCAATTTTATTATTTTTGAAAGAACAGTATCTTTTCCTACTGCTGTAGCCTCTATTTTTAAAGCACCATTTTTATTTATTGTGGCCCCAAAAACATTATCTCCAACACCTTTTTTTACAGAGATACTTTCTCCAGTAAGCATCGCCTCATCTATATAGCTATTTCCCTCAATAACTTTTCCGTCAACTGGTACACTTTCTCCTGGTTTTATAAGAACAATATCTCCCACTATAACTTCATTTACATCTATTTTTATAAGTTGATTATTTTTTATAATTGTAGCTGTCTTTGATTGTAGACCCATAAGTTTTTTTATAGCCTCAGAAGTTTTTCCCTTACTTCTTTTTTCCAAAAGCTTTCCAAATCTAATAAGAGCTATAATAACCACAGCTGATTCATAATAAAGACTGTGTACATATTCTAATTTTCCATTAAATATTTCAAAAGTTCCATAAAGGCTGTATAAAAATGCTGCTACAGTTCCCATTGCTATTAGAGAATCCATATTTGGAGATTTTCTAATAAGTGATGAGATTCCCACTGTGTAAAAATTTCTTCCTGTATATAGAACAGGGATTGTAAGTACAAGTTGGATAAGAGCATAATTTATTGGATTTTCCATTGGATTTATTATACTAGGTAGGGGGAAACCTATCATATGTCCCATTGTAATATAAAATACTATAAGTGCCAAAACTATTGAGAATTTAAACTCCATTACCTCTCTTTTTTCAAGAAGTTCTTTCTCTTTGAAAAACTCCTCAGTAATCTCCTCTTCTCTCATAGCTTTGTAACCAAGAGAATCTATTTTTTCAATAATCTCATCTATTTTTATTTTTGAGTTATCAAATAAAAATCTTCCCTTATTTGTAGCAAGATTTACTACTGCCTCTTGGACACCATCTAATTTTCCAATATTTCTTTCTATATTTGCCACACAAGCTTGACAGTGAATATTCTCTATTTTTAGACTTATTTGTGAAATATTTTTATTTTCTGTTTCTTCAGAGTTTTTAAATTTTTCACATCTCTCAACTGGTTTTGATTCTTCTAAGTTTTTTTCACAACAAGAATCTAAATTACAGTTTTTTTTTACGTCCTCTGTTACTTCAGACTCTATTCCATATCCTAATTCAACTATTCTCTCTTCTATCTCTTTTTTTCCAAGTTTTGTTTCATCAAAAGATATATCCATAACCTTAGTTGCTAAATCTACTTTAGCAGATGAAACTCCATCAAATTCTTTAAAAGAATTTTCTATTTTGTTGACACACATTATGCAACCAACACCTGATAATTTAAATTTTTTATCCATAGTAATACTCCTTTCAAAATAGGGTACCCCCCTATTTAAAAGAATATCATATTCCTATAAAAAAGTCAATAGAATCATAATATTTTATTTACAAAGTATATTTTATTTTTTTGTAAATCTCCTGTTTTTTATTATATTTTAATTTTAACTAAGTTTTATAAAAATAATAAGTTATACCTTTGAGAGAATTTTATATTTGTGTATTTATAAATTATTTGATATAATTTATCCATATGTTTATTTTGTATAATATAATTTAGGGGTGAAAAATGAAAATAATTATAGTGGGAGCTGGAAAAATAGGAGAACTATTGTGTAAAGACCTTTCTACAGAAGGAAACGATATTACTCTTATTGAAGAAAATCCTAAAATTTTAGATAGGATCTTATCTTCTTCAGATATTATGGGACTTGAAGGAAATGGTACTAACTGTGAAATTTTAAAAGAGGCTTATATTGAGACTGCTGATATTTTTATAGCTGTTACTCATTCTGATGAAATCAATATAATCTCTTCAATAATGGCGAAAAAACTGGGTGCAAAATATACTATCGCTAGGGTTAGAAATCCTGAATATTCTTCTCAAATGAAATTTATGAGTGAATCTTTAGGTATAGATATGATGATAAATCCTGAATCAGAGGCAGCATATTTCATAACTAGAAACTTACAATTCCCAAATGCTTTAAATGTTGAGTCATTTGCTGGAAATAAAGTTAATATGGTTGAAGTTTTAGTTGAGAAAAATACTTATCTTGATGGATTAAAACTTAAAGATTTTAAACATAATCACTTTAGCACAATCTTAGTGTGTATTGTTCAAAGAGGACAAGAGGTTTATATACCAACTGGTAACTTTGTTCTTAAAGAGGGAGACAGAATCTATGTTACTGGTGGACAATCTCAACTTTCTGAATTTTACAAATCACTTGGACATAAAGAAGAAAGAATTAAATCTGTTCTTATAATCGGTGGAGGAAAAATTTCTCACTACCTAGTAGAACAACTACTTAATAAAAAAATGAAAGTTAAAGTTATAGAGATAAATGAGGAAAAAGCTCTTGCTCTTAGTGAGACTTTTGAACACGCAAGTGTTATCTGTGGAGATGGTACTAACAGTCAACTTCTTGATGAAGAAAGAATAACTGAGTTTGATGCTTGTATATCTTTAACTGGTATTGACGAAGAAAATATCATACTTTCTATGTATGCTAATAAAATGGGAGTTAAAAAGACTATAACAAAAATAAATGGAATATCTCTATTTAATTTCTTAGAACTTGACGGACTACAATCTATTGTCACTCCAAAAAAATTAACTGCTGACAATATTGTTAAAAAAGTTCGTTCTCTTATAAACTCTCAAGGAGAAAATATAGAAACTCTTTATAGAATCGCTGATAATAAAGTAGAGGCTATCGAGTTTAAACTTCCTAAAGATAGCTCTCTTATAAATGTTCCTTTAAAAGAACTTCCAATAAAAGAAAATGTACTTATCACATATATCATAAGAAATAATGAACTTATCTTCCCAGGTGGTTCTGACATTCTTTTAGAAAATGATAGAATTATCATTGTTACTACTGAAAAATATCTAAATGATGTTAATAAAATTTTAAGATAGTGGTGATGAGATGAACAATAAAATGATTAAATATGTAATTGGACTTATTTTAAAATTAGAAGCTGGATTTATGATAATCCCTTTCATTTTAACTTTTGTTTATAAAGAGCCTTTTATTTTAAAAGTATCTTTTCTATCAACAATAGTTGTATTACTAATGGCTAGCTTTTTTCTTTCAAGAAAATCTCCAGAAAATACAAAGATATTTGCAAAAGAGGGTCTGGTTATTGTTGCTCTATCTTGGATAGCTCTTTCAGCTTTTGGGGCTTTACCATTTGTTATCAGTGGAAAAATTTCATCTTTTATAGACGCTTTCTTTGAAGTTGTCAGTGGATTTACTACTACTGGAGCTAGTATTCTTACAAACGTTGAGGCTTTGGATAAATCTTTATTGTATTGGAGAAGTTTCACTCACCTTGTTGGAGGTATGGGAGTTTTAGTTTTAGCTCTAGCAATACTACCTAAGAATAATAACCAATCACTACATATAATGAAAGCCGAAGTTCCCGGTCCAACTGTTGGAAAACTTGTAGCAAAGATGTCGTATAACTCAAGAATCCTTTATATGATTTATCTTTTTATAACAGGAACTATCGTTGTTTTTCTTCTGCTTGGAGGAATGTCACTATTTGATGCTGTTACTCATGCCTTTGGTACTGTTGGTACTGGAGGATTTGGAATAAAAAATACAAGCGTTGCTTACTATCAAAGTCCTTATATAGAGTATGTTTTAGGAATAGGTATGTTACTTTGTGGTATGAACTTCAACCTTTTCTATGCACTACTACTTAAAAACTTTAAACAAGTTTATAAAAATGAGGAACTTAGATTTTATCTATCAGTTGTAGGACTTTCTATTTTATTTATTTGTATAAATATCTATCCTAGTTATGATAGTGTATCTCATCTTTTTAGAGATGTATTCTTTACAGTTTCATCAGTAGTTACTACAACAGGATTTTCTACTGCTGACTTTGATAAATGGCCAATATTCTCAAAAACTATTCTTTTACTTTTGATGTTTATGGGAGGTTGTGCTGGTTCAACTGCTGGAGGATTTAAAGTATCAAGGGTCGTTGTACTTTTTAAATCTGCAATAAATGAGTTTAGAAGAGTTGGTACTCCTAATAGAGTTTTCAGTATAAAAATGGACGGAAAAATAATATCTAAAGAGTTGTTTGGAAGTATCGGAACATACTTAATATTATATATAACAGTTTTCTTTGTTTTAATATTATGTATAGCTCCAGAATCTCCTGATTTTGCATCAGCTTTCAGTGCTGTTTCAGCTACTTTCAATAATATCGGTCCTGGACTTAGTGTAGTTGGTCCAACTTGCAACTACTCACATTTTTCTGATTTTAATAAAATCGTTTTATCATTTAGTATGTTACTTGGTAGACTAGAGATTTTCCCAATACTTATCCTATTCTCTCCAAGCCTTTACCAAAAAAATAGATAAAAAAATAAGACTATTGTGGTTTTTAGCTACAATAGTCTTTTTATTATTATTTATCTAATTCGATTGTAAATTTAAGTCTTTCTATACCTTTTTTGATAGCGTTTGCTTTAAACTTACTTATACCTTTTGTTTCTACTAGCTCATCAACACTAGCCTCTTGGATTTTTGGTAAATCTCCAAATTTTTCTATAAGAGCATCTATATCTTTAGAGTTAATTTTTCCAAATTTTCCAAGTATTCTATATCCTTTTGGAGTTATAGTATTATCTAGTTTTGAAGCTGTTTTTCCAAATCCAAGTAGTGAAGCGATCTTTGTTAAATCAAAAATCTCTGTATCGTCCATCTTAGCTAAATCCGCCTTTAACATTTCGATATCTTCATCTTCTTCACCTTTTATATAATAATCACTTAAAAATTCATTTTTCTCATCTTCAATACCTTTTAAAAGGTCTTCAAGTTGAAGATCAATAAGATTTCCTTCACTTCCAAGTTCTTGGATACATTCATAAACATATCTTTTAATTCTGTTAATCATTTCAAATTTTTGTAACACTTGACACACATCTTCAACTGTTACCATATCATCTAACTCAAGAATAGTTAAATTCCCAAGACCTTGTTCCAAAACTTTTGTATATCTTTCTAGGGTATTAAAGGCTTGTGACGCCTCGTTAGTAAGCTCTAAAAGATTTTTTAATTTGTAACGTTCTTCACCTTTGTAAAGAGTCAAAACTCTCTTTCTTTCAGAGATAGCTATAACAAGTCTATTAAGTTGTTTTGCTACCCTTTGAGCTGTTCTGTGTCTTGTACCACTTTCATCAGTAAGATATTTTATATTAGGTTGAAGATGAACGTTAGCATATAAAATTTTTGAAATTTTTTCATCTAAGATTATAGCTCCGTCCATTTTTGCAAGTTCAAAAAGTCTTTCTGGAGTATATTCACAATCTAGTAAAAATCCTCCATCAATTAGCTTTTCTACCTCTTCATCTATACCAACAACAATTAAAGCTCCCTTATTTCCATCTAAAATATTATCAAGTCCCTCTCTTAGTTTTGTTCCTGGTTGAACTAAACTAAACACATCTAACATTTTTTCTCTATCCATATGTTAAATCCTTTCTAAAAACTCATCTAAGTTTTTAAGATAAATTAATTTTAAATTATAAGTTTTTTTCTCTACCTCTTTTCTATTTGCCTCAGGAACATATACCCCTTTAAATCCTAATTTTTCTAGCTCCCTCAGTCTTTTATCTATAAAAAATACCTTTCTTATCTCTCCTCTTAAGCCAAGCTCTCCAATAGCAGCAATTTTTTGACTTATCTCTACATTTTTGTAAACTGACATCAAAGATATTAAAGCTCCCAAATCTGCAGCAGGATCTTTTATAGATATTCCTCCTGGGATATTAACAAAGACATCTTTCATTCCCAAGTTAATTCCCATTCTTTTTTCTCCAATTGCCATTAAAATCTGTATTCTATTTTTATCAAATCCTTGTACAACTCTTTTTGGAATCCCTATTGGATTTCCATCAGTTATAAGGGTCTGAACCTCTAAAAGAAATACTTTTGTCCCTTCCAAAACAGGTACAATCATACTTCCTATATTTTTTTCATTTCTCTCGCTTATAAAATATTCTGAAGAGTTTTGAATCTCCCTCAGTCCATCTTCTTCCATACTAAAAATAGCCAGTTCATTGGTAGAACCAAATCTATTTTTTTCACTTCTTAAAATCCGATAGAATAGTCCCTCTTCTCCCTCAAATGTAAAAACAGCGTCAACCATATGTTCTAGCATCTTTGGTCCTGCAACTTTTCCATCTTTGGTAATATGACCAACTATAAAGAAACATATATTATTTTTCTTAGCTGCATCAACAATCTTTAGGGTTGCCTCTCTTATCTGAGTAGGAGTACCAGCTATTGAATCACTAGCCTCACTATAAAGAGTTTGGATAGAATCTATCACAACTACCTTTGGTTTTTTTGAAGTCACATATTCATAAATTTTATCTACATTGGTTTCTGACATAAGATATAGATTTTTATTTTTTATCCCCAGTCTTTCACCACGACTTTTTATCTGTGAAAGAGATTCTTCTCCAGATATATAAAGTATCTCCCCATAGGTTGTATATTCATTTGCCATCTGTAAAAGAAGAGTTGATTTTCCAATCCCCGGATTTCCTGTAAGGAGTATTACCTCTCCTTGTACAAGTCCACCACCAAGAAGTCTATCAAACTCCTTTATATGAGATTTATATCTAAAGTTTTCTTCCATCTTAATCTCATCAAAAGAAACTACTTTTTTATCTAACTCACTAAAAGAAAGAGTCGGTTTAGCCATTTTTGTATTGGCCACATTGTTTACAACCTCTTCTTCAAGAGTTCCCCACTCTCCACAGTTTGGACATTTTCCCATCCATTTTATACTTTTGTAACCACACTCAGTGCAGACATACATAGGTTTTTCTTTTGCCATACAACTCCTCCTTTTTATTTAGGAGCAAATTTTTTTCCTCTCTCTAAAACCCTTTGGGCTATTCTTTCATCTACATAGCACTCTACTTTTCCGCCATATCTTGCAATCTCTCTAGCAGCAGTTGAGCTTGTGTGCATATATTCTTTTAAAGCTGGTAAAAAAACTGTATCTACTTTTTTATCAGATATAATATAGTTTCCATCTGCAAAATAAAGTTCTAAGGCACAATCCTCTTGATTTCTTACACCTTTTACAATTATACTTAGATCTCTTTCTATAAGATAGTTTACTAAAAGCCCTGAATATGAATCTATCTCTATATTATCAATATCTTGTAAAAGTTCTTTTACCATCTCTGTTCTCTCTTCTAAAGAAAACCAATATTTTTTCTCACTGTTATTACCAACAACTACAATAAGTTTATCAAACATCTTAGCTGCTCTTTTTATAACATCTTGATGCCCTAAAGTAATAGGGTCAAAACTTCCTGAATATACCCCGACTCTCATATTTCCTCCGTTATTTTCCCAAGGTAATCTCATAATTCCATATATCTTTTTCTTCTAAAATAAACTCTTTTTTCCTTAAATTTAGATATTCCGAAAGCATATCAAAATAACTATCTTTTATTAGATTGATAACCTCTCTTCTAGCCCTTATATAGATTTTACTTATATCTTTTTCATTAGCCACTTGTTTTATCTCTCTTATTATCTCAAAAGCTAAGTATTCACTAGATTTTATCTTTCCCTTTCCACCACAAACTGGACATTCCTCTTCATAGAAATAACTTAAGTTTCTTCCCACTCTTTTTCTTGTCATCTCTACTAGCCCTAAATCTGTAAAGTGAACTATATTATTTTTTATTCTATCTCTTTTTAATTCTGCATCTAATTGTTGAAGTACAAGCTCCTTGTCCTCTTGAAGTTTCATATCAATAAAATCTATTATTATTATTCCACTTAAGTTTCTAAGTCTTAATTGTCTTGGAATCTCTCTAGCTGCCTCTAGATTAGTATTTAAAACTGTTCTTTCTAGATTGTAACTTCCAGTATTTTTTCCAGTATTTACATCTATACTTACCAAAGCCTCAGTTTTTTCTATTACTAAATATCCACCACAGTCAAGCCAAACTTCTTTTTTCAAAGCTCTTTCTATCTCACTGTCCACTCCATACTCTTGGAAAATATCTTTTTCTCCTGTATAAAGTTTTATTTTTGTAGTTATATTACTTTCACTAAAAGCGTTTATATAATCAATAATATCAAGATATATTTTTTCATTGTCAACAATAAGTTCGTCCACTGAGTTATTTAAAACATCTCTTAAAATAGTTGTCACTATATCATTATCGTTATATAAAATCTCTCCTGTCTTAGCTCTTTTTATACGTCTCTCTATCTCTTCCCATTTTTTTACAAGATAAATCATCTCTCTCTCAAAATGGTGGATAGATTTTCCCTCAGCAGCTGTTCTTATTATTACACCCATTTTAGCAGGTTTTATCTCTTTGAAAATATCCTCTAATCTTTTTCTCTCATCTTCATCTTTTATTTTTTTTGAGATAGCCAAGTGGTCATTGTTTGGCATAAGCACTAGATATTTTCCCGGAATTGTAAAGTTAGTTGTTACTCTAGCCCCTTTATTACCACGAGGAACACTTAAAACTTGGACTACAACTTTATCTCCCACTGTTAAAAGCTCCTCTATAGCTTTATTACTATTTACTATTCCGTTTAGATATTTTTCTTCAAACTCTCTCAAATCATCTACATAAAGAAAACTATTTTTCTCTAAGCCTATATCTACAAAGGCTGATTCCATACCAGGTAAAACATTTGCTACCTTTCCCTTGTAGATATTTTTTATAATATTTGATTCGTCGTTTCTCTCATTAAAAATCTCTACAACTTTATCTTCTTCGATTATAGCAGCTCTTTTTTGAAAGTCATTAACATTTATTATTATTCTGTTCATAACTCTCACCCAATTCTCTTTCTAGTATTTCTCTTCTACTATATTCTACATCATTTACAATAATTTTTGAAATAGATATTTCATTATTTATTGTAAAATTAATCTCTCCCAATCTCTTAAGATTTTTTCTTTTTAGCCCCACTACTCTTGAAACAAGTCTTTCATTAAGAATAATATCTAGTTTTCCATCTTTTTCTTTTATTTTTTTCAAAAAATCAAAATAGATCTCTCCATCTACTAGCTCCCTAAAAGCTGGATGAAAAGCTCCCTCTACTGCAACTCCACCGTTTCTCAAATCATCTGACGGTTGAAGTCCCACTCTTATTATATTTATTCCATTAAGTTCTAAAAGACTTATTATCTTTCTACATCTTTTTATTGCCTCATCTAGAGTGAATACCTCATACTCTCCCCTTTGATACATTCTCTCCATCTCTGTATCTTTTATAATAAGAGTTGGATAAACTCTAGCATTTTGTGGCATAATCTCAACAACTTTTTTAGCTGTTTCAAAATCTGTTTCAAATGTTGAACCTGGAAGTCCCGGCATAAGTTGAATACCTAAATCTATTCCATAGGATTTTATAAGTTTTGATGCTTCATAAACAACCTCTATAGGATAGTATCTAGCACTTTTTTTCAATACATCTTCATCAAGAGATTGAACTCCAAGCTCTATTGTTGTTACATTATATTTTTTAAGTTGGTCTAAAACCTCTCTATTTATATAATCTGGTCTTGTTGAAAGTCTAATTCCTTGTACAAGTCCCTTATCTAAATATTCTTTTACACCCTCTAGATATTCCTTTTGCTTTCCAAGAGAAATCCCCGTAAAAGTACCACCAAAAAAAGCTACTTCTTTATAGGAATCCTTTGGAAGTATTTTTAAATATTCGTCTATTATATTTCTTAAATCTTCTATTGTTACATCAGTTTCTCTACCATTAATCTTCACTTGGTTACAAAAAACACAAGCGTTTGGACAACCAAAATGGCTTATAAAAATAGGGATATTATAATGTTTCATTAGTATTTTACACCTAACTTTTTACATAGAGCTTGAGCTGCTCCGTGTTCTGCTAATTTTTTGCTTTTTCCGATTCCTTTCTCAGAAATCTCATCTCCAATTTTCACTACAATTTCAAAAAGTTTTTGATGATCTGGTCCTGTTTCATTTATAACTTCATAAGTTGGCACTTGTTTATATACTTTTTGGCTATACTCTTGAAGTATAGTTTTAAAGTCCATTATCTCTTCATCTTCTTCTATATGGTCAATATAATATTTTAGGTGATGAAGTGCCACACGTCTTGCTGTATCAAAATCTGAGTCAAGATATACAGCTCCAAGAACTGCCTCAAACAAATCTCCAAGGATAGAACTTCTATCTCTACCACCTGTTAATAGCTCTCCTCTACTTAGATATAAATATTCTCCTAAACCTAACTTTCTTGAAACTTTAGCTAAAACTGGTTCACTTACAGCCATAGATTTTATTTTTGCTAAATCTCCCTCAGTATAATTTGTATGATTTTTATAAAGATATTCAGCAACAATAAGATCTAGAACTGCATCTCCTAGCAGTTCTAGTCTTTCATTGTTTATTTTTTTATATCTTTTATTTTCATTACCAAAGGATCTATGTACTAGTGAATTTTTTAATAAACCTATATCTTTAAATTCATACCCTATTTTTTCTTCCAAAGAGTTTAAATCTAATTTTGAATCCACTTCCATATTTTCTCCTAATCTAACTAATCTTCAAATTTTTTCATAGCAATAACAGCGTTATGTCCACCAAATCCTAAAGAACTTGACATTCCTACTTTGATTTCTCTTTGTACTGCTACATTTGGAGTACAATTTAAATCACATTCTGGGTCTGGATTTTCATAGTTTGCTGTTGGAGGAATTACTCCTTCCTCTATACTTTTTGCAAGTATTACTCCTTCAATTCCACCTGCTCCACCTAAAACGTGTCCAGTAGCTCCTTTTGTTGAAGAAACGTTCATTTTATATGCCCATTCTCCAAATACTTCTTTTATAGCTGCTGTTTCATTTTTATCGTTAAGAGGTGTTGAAGTTCCGTGAGCATTTATATAAGTAACATCTTCTAAGTTGATATTTCCTTCAGCTAATGCCATTTTAAACGCTCTAACTGCTCCGTCTACTGCTGGTGCTGTAATATGGTGAGCATCACAAGTTTCTCCATATCCTATAACTTCAGCATATATTTTTGCATTTCTAGCTTTTGCATGTTCAAGTTCTTCTAGAACTAAAACTCCTGCTCCCTCTCCCATTACAAATCCATCTCTATCTAAAGTAAATGGTCTTGATGCTGTTTTTGGGTCTGGGTTTGTTGAAAGAGCTTTCATATTTGCAAAAGAGTTGATACCAAATTCTGTGATACAACCTTCAGTCCCTCCAGCAAACATAACATCAGCTTTTCCAAGTTTTATTATTTCATAAGCATCTCCTATTGAGTGAGTTCCAGCTGCACAAGCTGTAACTACTGCTTTATTAGGTCCTTTAGCTCCTAAATAAATTCCAACATTTCCAGCAGCCATATTAGCTATTATAGCTGGGATTGTGAAAGGAGATATTCTTCTATTTCCTTTTGTAAGTCTTGTTTCTATTTGAGATTCAAATACTTCCATTCCACCGATTCCTGATGAAACAATAACTCCAACTCTTTCTGCATTTGTTTCATCTATCACAAGATTTGAATCTGCTTGAGCCATTTTTGATGCTGCAATAGCAAATTGAGCATTTCTTGCTAATTTTTTTACTTCTTTTTTTTCTATTCCAAAGTCTTCAGGTGAAAAATCTCTAACTTCTCCAGCACATTTTACGGGAGTGTTTGTAGTATCAAAACTTTCTATTGTTTTTATTCCACTTTTTCCCTCTTTTATAGCTGTCCAAGATTTTTCTAATCCTGTCCCTAAAGCTGTAATAAGACCTAGTCCTGTAACTACAACTCTTCTCATCTCATCACCTCATATTTATATATATAAAATAAAGGGGATTGTTTCTTATCCCCTTTAGATTTCGTACATTTCTTACTTGTTAGCTTCGATATAATCAATTACATCTTGTACAGTTTTTATGTTTTCAGCATCTGTATCAGGAATTTCTACGTCAAATTCTTCTTCAAAAGCCATTATTAACTCAACAGTATCTAATGAATCTGCTCCTAAATCCTCAACAAAGTTTGCTTCAGGTGTTACTTGGTCAGCATCTACACCTAATTGTTCTACTACTATTTCTTTTATTTTGTCTAACATATCTATTTCCTCCTAAATTTTATTTTTTTATCTTACTCTACATAATAATATTATCAAATTTGGTTATACTTTTCAATAGTTTTATTAAAATTTATGATTATAAATTGTTAACATCTTCTACTGAATTTATATTTACTACTTTTATTTCTTTATCTATTTTTTTGATAAGTCCTGCTAAAACTTTTCCAGGTCCTATTTCATAAATAGTGTCTACACCATTTTCTTTTAATTTTTTTATAGTGTCAACCCATTTTACTGGTCCAAAACTTTGAGCATAGATCTCAGCTTTTATCTCTTCTGGTTTTGTTAAGAAGTCAGCTGTTGTATTTGCAACTAATGTAACTTCAGCATCTTTAAAGTTATATTTTTCTGCTTCTTCTCTTAATTTTTCACCAGCTGGTTTCATAAGAGATGAATGGAAAGGTCCAGATACTGCAAGAGGCATAGCTCTTCTTGCACCTTTAGATTTTAATACTTCACAAGCTTTTTCTATAGCTTGTTTATCTCCAGCTATAACAGTTTGTTTTGGTTCGTTAAAGTTTACTGCTTCAACAACTCCGTCAACTTCTTTTAAAGCTTCGATTATATCAGATGATTCCATTCCAATTATAGCAGCCATTCCACCATTTACTTGTTCAGCTATTTCGTTCATAACTTCTCCTCTGAAAGAAGTAAGCTTTACTGCTTCAGATAAAGTTAAAAATCCTGCTGAACCCATTGCTGCATACTCTCCAACAGAGTGTCCTGCTACAAAGTCTGGTGTAATTCCTTTAGCTCTTACTAATTTTTCTAAAACTAAACTCATAGCAACTATTGCTGGTTGAGTATATTTTGTTTTCTTTAAAGTTTCTTCAGGTCCGTTAAACATTGCATCTTTTAAATCAAATGAAAGACTTCCAAAGATTTCATCAAATTCTTTTTTAGCTATTTCGCTATTTTCATATATATCTTTTCCCATTCCAACAAATTGAGTTCCTTGTCCTGGGAAAACAAATGCTATCTTAGACACTTTAACCTCCAATTTATAAAATTACATCAGTAATTTTAACATAATATTTATTAGTAGTCAACAATTTTTTTATTTTGACCATCTCATTATAAGAGAACCATAAGTTAATCCTGCTCCAAATCCTGTAAGAGCGATTAGATCACCTTTTTTAAGTCTTCCCTCTTCTAGTGCATCTCCTATTGCAAGTCCTATTGATGCTGCTGAAGTGTTTCCATATTTATGGATATTTAAGTAAACTTTTTCCATAGGGATTCTAAGTCTTTTTGCTGCAGCCTCGATTATTCTAAGGTTTGCTTGGTGAGGGAATAATATATCTATTGTACTTAAATCTACATTTCCTTTTTTAGCAGCCTCTTTTGTAGCAAAAGGAAGTGCTTTTACTGCAAATTTAAATACATCTGTTCCGTTCATTTCTAAGTAAATTTCTTTATTTAATACTCTTTCAACAGTGGCAGGATACATAGTTCCTCCAGCTTTTATTCTAAGAGTACCGTCATCTACACCTTCAGTTCCCATATAAGAAGAGATTATTCCATAACCTTCTTCAACTTCTCCCATAACTGCTGCACAAGCTCCATCTCCAAAAAGAATAGCTGTGTTTCTGTCTGTCATATCTAAAAGTCTTGAAACTGATTCAGCACCGATAACTAATATTTTTTTGTACATTCCAGTTTGGATTAAAGATCTTCCAACTGTAAGTGAGTAGATAAATCCACTACAAGCTGCTTGAATATCAAAACAAGCTGCGTTTACTGCTCCTATTTTCTTTTGAACAAGTGATGAACAGTTTTGAACTCTATAATCTGGTGTACAAGTTGCAAGAATTATAAGTTCTATATCTTCTGGGTTTAAACCTGCATCAGCTAAAGCTTTTTTTGCTGCCTCTGCTGCAAGATCAGATGTCCCTTGTCCATCTACTGCATATCTTCTTTCTTTTATTCCAGTTCTAGTAGTAATCCACTCATCTGAAGTATCTACTAATTTTTCCCAATCAGCATTAGTCATAACTCTTTCAGGAACATATTTTCCAAAACCTAATATTCCTACGTTTTCTATCACTATTTTTTCCTCCTATAAATTATTCTACCATATTTTTTTCTTCTTTTTCTTCTCTCTCTTTTTCTTCAATAGCAGAGCTTAATTTTTCTACAAATCTACTTTTAGCAAATTCGTTAGCCACTTTTATTGCATTTTTAAAAGCTAGAGCATCTGAGTTTCCGTGAGCTTTTATAGATATTCCGTTAAGCCCTAAGAATAACGCTCCTCCATATTCTGAAGAATCCATTTTATTTTTCATTTTCTTAAGAGCTTTCTTCATAAATAAGAATCCTATTTTGGCAAAGAAACTTTTTTGTATCTCCTCTTTTAAAACATCAAAAATAAAAGTTGCCACTCCCTCAGCTGTCTTTAAAACCATATTTCCAGTAAATCCGTCAGTGACTATAACATCAATATCTCCACTCATCATATCTCTACTTTCAATATTTCCAACAAAGTTTATTGAGGGATTATCAACTAAAAGGTCAAATGCCTCTCTTGTAACTTCGTTTCCTTTTCCCTCTTCACTTCCTATATTTAAAAGTCCAACTGTAGGATTTTCTTTTTTTAGAATTTCTTTTGCAAATACACTTCCCATTGTAGCAAATTGATTTATAAACTCAGATTTTGTATCGGCGTTTGCTCCCATATCCATAAACACAAAGTTTCCTTTTTTACAAGGGAAAACTGTGGCAATAGCTGGTCTTAAAACTCCTTTTATTCTTCTAAGTTTTAATTGGCTAGCTGAAATATGAGCCCCTGTATTTCCTGCTGATACAAAAGCATCACCAAGTCCAGATTTTACAAGTTCTAACCCTACATTTAAAGATGAATCTTTTTTCTTTCTAACAGCTTGAACTGGATCGTCGTCCATCTCTACCACCTCAGTGGCATTTACTACCTCTAGACGATTTCTATCTATTTTTAGTCTATCTATGATTGTATTTAATTTTTCTTCTTTTCCAACAACTGTTATATCTATATCTGGCATTTCCTTAAGAGCTAGAGATATACCTTTTAGTACTTCTTCACTTCCTCTATCTCCACCCATACCATCTACAACTATTTTCATTAAAAATACACCTCTTTTTAATAACTTTACTAAATTATATCACAATTATCATAAATTATATAAAGTTTTTTTGCAATTTGCAAATTTTTTAAAATTACAGGTGTACTTTAAAAAGTTATAAAAAAAGCAAGTTGGTTGAATCCACTTGCTCTTTTTATCTTGACTATTCTGCTGACGCATTTAGTACTTGTTTTCCGTTATAATCTCCACACTCTAAACAAACTCTATGAGGTCTTTTAGTAGCTCCACATTTTTCACAAGTAACAAGAGTTGTTCCTGCGATTGCGTGGTGTGATCTTCTCATATTTTTTTTAGCTTTTGAAGTCTTTTTCTTAGGTACTGCCATTAGTTTCCCCCTCCTCACAAATTCATATTTTAATTATTTATTTTTATGTTCATCAGTCCTGCCCATCTTGAATCTGTCTCTTCTCCAGAATATTTTTCCAAGTAAGTCTCGTCTTCACATTTTGGAGTGCAAGAGGGATACTGGGGCATATCTAATATTAACTGCTCTCTTACGATCTCATCAATATCAAGTTCATCATCTCTGACTTCGATATAATCTCTGTCGTCCATTAGACCTTGTTTATCCAAACCATCAAGATATTCTTGATAATCTCTTTCGTTAATAGCCACTCCGTAAAAATCTTTATCTTTTAACTCTACTTCAAGTGGAGATAAACATCTTACACAAGTAGTTGAAATTTTAGCTGAATATTTTCCAAAAATAATATATTCATTTTTATCTTTTTGGATCGTTCCTTCAACTGTAACATTTCCTATTAACTGGATATCCTCTAAATGAGATATTTCGTACTCAAATTTTTTAGTGTTCACAACATCAATTTCGCTCAATTTTATTTTCATCAATAAGCCTCCTATTATTGTGATACTTATCTATTTTACACATTTTTTTATATTTTGTCAAGAAGATTTTATCTTTTTTGTCAAGGATTTTTATATTTTATTACACATTAAATAAAAATTCCATTAAATCCCCGTCTTGAACTACATAATCTTTTCCTTCAAGTCTCATTACACCAGCTTCTTGAGCACCTTTCCAACCACCAAGTCTTACAAAATCTTCATAAGAACAAACTTTCGCTCTTATAAATCCTCTTTCAAAATCTGTATGGATTACTCCTGCTGCTTTTGGAGCTGTATCTCCTATGTTAATTGTCCAAGCTCTTACTTCTTTTACTCCTGCTGTGAAGTATGTTTGAAGTCCTAAAAGTTTAAATCCAGCTTTTATAAGTCTGTTAAGACCTGCTTCTTCTACACCTAAGCTTTCTAAAAACTCTTTTTTGTCAGCTTCTTCCATCTCTTGTAGTTCTTCTTCAACTTTTGCTGAAACTATAACTACTTCTGATCCTAAAGACTCAGCATACTCTTTTACTTGGTCAACATATTGGTTACCAGTAGCTATATCATCTTCTGATACGTTTGTAACAAATATCATAGGTTTTATAGTTAAGAATTGATATACTTTTAATAGATCTTTTTCATCATCAGTAAGACCTAAGGTTTTTAAAAGTTTTTCTTCTGATAAATGAGCATAGCATTTTTCTAAAACTGGAACTAATTTCATAGCCTCTTTGTTTTTGTTTACTATTAGCTTTTTATTTTTTTCTAAAGCTTTTTCAACAGTTTCCATATCAGCTAAGATTAATTCTCCGTTTATTACGTTTATATCTTTTATAGGGTCAACTTTTCCATTAACGTGAACTACGTTTTCGTCGTCAAAACATCTAACTACTTGACAGATTGCAGCAGTTCCTCTTATATTTGATAAAAATTTATTTCCAAGCCCCTCACCTTTTGATGCTCCAGCAACAAGTCCAGCTATATCAACAAATTCTACTGTGGCATTAAGTATTCTTTGTGGATTTATAATCTCAGCTAGTTTTTCAAGTCTTTCATCTGGAACTGTTACCATTCCAACATTTGGCTCTATTGTACAAAAAGGATAGTTTGCTGCCTCTGCTGCTCCAGCTTTTGTTATCGCATTAAAAAGAGTAGATTTTCCAACGTTAGGTAATCCTACTATTCCTATTCCTATCATACCGCTTTCCTCCTAAAAAAATTTTCTTTTACTACAAATTTTATCATAAATACTTTAGTTTGTAAATTATTTATTTTTTTATTGTTTTATTTTCTTTTATATCATTATTTTTATTAGGTTTATATTTTTTTATTTTTTTATCTCTATATTTTTAAGTTTTATATATACTTTTATATAAAGTTTGATTTTTCTAATTTTTTTTGTTATAATTTATTTATAAGGTACAAGCCCCAAGGGTTAACCTACAAATTATATTCAAAGAAATTTAAAAAAATTTCAAGGTCAGAATATTGGGCACAATTTCGGTTGTGCCTTTTATTTTTTATTGATTTTTCTAATTTTTTTTGTTATAATCTATTTATAAGGTACAAGCCTTAAGGGGTGCAACCTCTAAATCAAAAAGGTATTTAAGAAACTTTTAGTTTCAAGGTCAGAATATTGGGCACAATTTCGATTGTGCCTTTTATTCTACCTTTGACCGGGTAGAAAATACTTATTGATTTGGAGGTATCATATGGTTTTTAACTTTGGAGATGTTAACATTTTCATTAATGGTGGTATTGCTATAGCTATCATCATTGTAATTATTATCTTGTTAGTTCGTAGCAAATAATAATCAAACCTGTGAACCTCGCCCCCTTGGGGCAACCCTTGGCAAATCAATTTAGTTTTTAATTGCTTAGAATAAAAGATATATTTTAGACTGTAGACAAAAGAAATTTATTTATAGTCTTTAATTTTCTTTTATAATATAATATCATTTAAGAAAATAAAATGTTGTGAAAGGTAGGAAAATGGATATAAGATAATTTAAGTTAAACACAAATATGAAAAAAATCAAAC